>Ga0209415_10000573_pt1 | contig 68593 bp, 71 predicted proteins | sample PeaSoiSIISIP2007_FD_187696 | JGI IMG/M metagenome (GOLD analysis project Ga0209415, IMG submission 187696) | Peat soil microbial communities from Weissenstadt, Germany - SII-SIP-2007 (SPAdes) (version 2) | ecosystem: Environmental > Terrestrial > Soil > Wetlands > Peat | place: Germany...
ACCGGCGTCGGCGTTGGTACCGGCGTCGGCGTTGGTACCGGCGTCGGCGTTGGTACCGGCGTCGGCGTTGGTACCGGTGTCGGCGTTGGTACCGGCGTCGGCGTTGGTACCGGGGTCGGCGTCGGCGGTGCCGGTGTCGGTGTCGGGGACGTCCCGCCCTTGGTCGTTGCGACTACGGCGGCCGCGGCGCCGGCTCCGGCCGCTCCGGCCGCTCCGGCGGCTCCGGCGCCGGCTCCGGCACCAGCCCCGGCTCCCGTTGCGCCCGTACCGGCGCCGGAGAACGAGTTCGTCGGATCGATGCCTTGGCCGGTCGGATTCGGATTGAACGGATTCTGGTTGCCGTTGAACTGATTGACCGCCGGATTGTTGATCGTCGGGTTGGTGGTGATCGACGTCGTTGCGCTCAACGGGTTCGAACCGAGGACCGTCAGCGTTTGGTTCGTGACGATCGAAATCGACTGTTGTCCGACTTGCACCGTGACGTCGCCGGCGGCGCACGACACGCACACGACCTGGGTGCCGTTGGCACCGGCGATCAAGAAGCCTTCGGTGCCGCGCACGGCGATCTGCGAGGTCGCGGTGACGAAGCGATAGTTCGATTGACCGCCTGCCGGATGGCGAATATTGAAGTGCAGCGCGCCGCCGTTGAGAACGATCGTGTTGGCATTGCCGGAGGCGGCGGCACTAAACGCACCGACTTGCACTTTCGTGTTCTCGCCGATGTCGATCTCCGAAGAGTCGGCCAACCGCAACACGGCCTGCCCGTTGGGCTTCGTGACCGCGAAGGCATCGTCGGGCAGATCGAGCCGGCCGAAAATCGGCTTGAAGTCGCCCGTCGCGCCCGCTTGATAGCCGACGATGCCTTTGACGCGCGCCAATTGCTTGTCGCCCGTGTCGGAAGAGGCACGGACGCCTACGAGTGAAGCGCTGACGAGGAAGCACAAAGCTCCCACGCCTAGCCGTCGAACCAGCATGTTTGGTGGTTTTGGCAAGCAGCACGATGAACCATGCGTGATTAGAGACATATTACTGACCCGCTACCATGCCTTGGCCGCCGCCTGGCGCGCGCTGCGGCCCCGAACGGGCGTGCGGATTCGGGAAATTGCGTGCGTTGGATCACCGCGGACGCTGTTGCTGGCCGAATGGGGCGATCCGCGCCTCCCGGTGGTAACGATTTCGGCCGGGGTCCACGGTGACGAGCCGGCCGGGGTCTGGGCCCTGCTCTCGCTGGTAGCCGACGGGCTCCTCGACCCGCGCTATTCCTACCGCCTGTGGCCGTGCTTCAACCCGACCGGCTTCGAGGCCGGAACACGGGCCAACGCCGAGGGCACGGACGTGAACCGCAGCTTCGGCCGCGGCGGCACCTCGCCCGAAGCCAAGGCGATTCTGACCGCGAACCGCGACCGCACGTTCGCCTTGTCGATCGACCTTCACGAAGATCACGAGGCGACCGGGTTCTATCTCTACGAAACCGCGCCGGCAGGCTGGCGGGGTTCGTACGCAGGATCCGTGACCGCGGGGGTCAGCGCGGCGGGATTTCCCTTGCAGGCCTTGACCCCGGAGTTCGATCTCGGGCCGGCCGGCGCCGAGACGGCCCAGACGCGTACGCTCGGCGCGGTCGTGGTCGACGCGACGCGTGAGGCGCCGTTCTTCGAACCGGCGCTTCCGCTGGGCCTCGTGCTCGTGCGCCGCGCGGTCCCGTGCGCCTTGACGTTTGAGACGCCGAGCGGGCGCACGCCCGGCGAGCGGGTCGCGATGCACCGCGTGGCGGTGGTCGAGGCGCTCCGGCGGTTGGGCAGCGAAGGCAACGGCCGGTATGGCTGAACGCGATTCGCTCGAGGTCGACGTGCTGTTCGTCGGCGGCGGCCCGGCGAGCCTCGCGGGCGCGATCCGGCTGGGTCAGCTCGCGCGTGCGGCCGGCCGCGAGCTGACGGTGATGGTGATCGAGAAGGGCGGTGAGATCGGCAACCACGGGCTCTCGGGCGCCGTCGTCGATCCGAGATCGTTGCACGAGCTCTTCCCCGGCGAAGACGTCACGGGCGGCCTCGACGCGCCGGTGAGCGGCGATGAAATGTGGTTCCTGACCGCCGGCGGCAAGATCGGGGCGCCGTTCACCCCGCCGGTGCTCGATAACCGCGGGAAATACGTCGCGTCGCTCAACCGCCTCTGCAAATGGCTCGGCGAAAAGGCCGCAGCCGCCGGTGCCGACGTGTTCCCGGCCTTCCCCGGGCAGGAGCTGCTCTGGGACGGCGACCGCGTCGTCGGCGTGCGCGTCGGCGACAAGGGGATCGCCGCCGACGGCAGCCAGAAGGCGAACTACGAACCCGGTCCCGACCTCATGGCAAAGGTCGTCGTCCTCGGTGAGGGCCCGCGCGGGACGCTCGCCAAAACGGCGATCGCGCGCCTCGGGCTCGACCGCGATCGCGACCCGCAAGTCTACGCGGTCGGGATCAAGGAACTGTGGCAAGTACCGGCGGGACGGCTGGCCGCCGGCCACGTGATTCACACGCTCGGTGCGCCGCTGCCCTCCGATACCTTCGGTGGCGGTTGGATCTACGGCATGAACGGCGACGTCGTCGACATCGGCCTGGTAACCGGGCTCGATTACGCCGATCCGACGACCGATCCGCACAATCTCTTTCAGCAGATGAAGCGCTTGCCCGCGATCCGGCCGTTGCTGGACGGCGGCAAGATGATCCGGTATGGGGCGAAGGCGATTCCCGAGGGCGGCTTGCACGCCATGCCGCGCTTCTACGCCGACGGGCTGTGCCTGATCGGCGATTCCGCCGGGTTCCTCAACGGTCTGCGGCTCAAGGGCATCCACCTCGCGATCAAGTCGGGGATGCTTGCGGCCGAAGCGATCTTCGCCGCGCTGTCAGCGGATCGCAGCGATGCGGGCGCGCTCGCCGCGTACGAGCAGAAGTTCCGTGACTCGTGGGCCTTCACCGAACTGCACGCGGCACGTAATTTTCACGCCGGCTTCAAGAACGGGCTCTTCGGGGGCATGCTCAACGCCGCGCTCGGAACGCTGACCGGCGGCCGCGGTTTCGGCTTGCGCGATAAGCTTTCGGGTCATGAGGGCTACGCGCGCATGCGTAAGGCCGACGCGTTCGGCCCGCACGCCGGCGAGCGGCGCGTGGTGCCCGACAACGTGCTGACCTTCGACAAGGTCACCGACGTCTTCAACAGCGGCACGATGCACGACGAGAACCAGCCCGCGCATTTGCACGTTGCCGACACGAGGATTTGCGCCGAGCGCTGCACGCCCGAATTCGGCAATCCCTGTCAGTACTTTTGCCCCGCCGCGGTGTACGAACCGCAGTTCACCAAAACGGCCGACGGTGTCGAAGGCCGGCTGCAAATCAACTTTGCCAACTGCGTGCACTGCAAGACCTGCGACATCATGGATCCGTACCAAATCATCACGTGGGTCCCGCCCCAAGGCGGCGAAGGCCCCGTGTACACAGGCATGTGAGATTCTGGTGATGGAGCGAGCGCAGCAGCATCGCGCAATTGCAATCAGGTTGCGGCGAGCTCGGATCGGGGGCCCCACGAAGTGGGGGGCGCGCAGCCAGGGGCGGAGCGCCTTTTAAACCATGCAAGATGTCGTTGTCGTCGGCGCCGGCCTGATCGGTTGCGGCATCGCGTACGAGTTAGCGAAACGCGGAGCGGACGTTACCGTCTACGATCGGGCGGAACCGGCACGGGCTGCGTCGTGGGCCGGCGCCGGCATGCTCGCGCCGTACTCCGAGGAGGTCGTCGATCCGGCGATGCTGGCGCTGTGTACGGCGTCGCTGCGCGCGTATCCGGCCTTCGTGGACGAGTTGCGCGAGCGCACCGGCGTCGACGCACACCTGCGGCACGAAGGAACGCTGCACGTGGCGTTCGATGAAGCTTCGGCGCGCGGTTTGGATGCGAAGTGTGAGGCCTTGCGCCGCACCGGGGCCGCGGCGAGCGTCCTCGATCGCGATGCGACCCTGGTGCGCGAGCCGATGCTGGGCGGCGGCGTGCGCGGTTCGGTCTACGTTGCCAACGAAGCGCACGTCGACAACCGGCGGCTCGGCCGCGCGCTCGTTGCCGCCTGCACCGAGGCGGGCGTGCGCTTCGAGCGCACCGCGGGCGTCGCACTCGAAGCCGATGCGCGGCGCGTGCGCGGCATTCGCACCGAACACGGTTTTCTCGCGGCGGGCACGGTCGTTAATGCCGCCGGCGCCTGGGCCGCGCAACTGCCGGGCGTCCCCGCAACGGCGCGCGTCGCGGTGCGCCCGGTCGCCGGCGAGATGCTGGCGCTCGCGGTTCCCAAAGGCTTCACGCGCGGGCTCGTTTGGTCGCAGCACACCTACCTCGTGCCGCGTGACGACGGCCGGCTCTTGATCGGGGCGACCAGCGTCGAGCGCGACTTCGACGTGCGGGTGACCGCGCAGGGCGTGGCGTCGCTGCTCGGCGTGGCGCTGCGCGTCGCGCCGGTGCTCGGCACGTTTGCCTTGGTGGAAACGTGGGCCGGCTTGCGCCCCGCCTCGCACGACGGGCGACCCTACCTGGGCTCGACGTCGACCGACGGCTACGTGGTCGCGGCCGGGCACTACCGCAACGGAATCTTGCTGACGCCGATCACCGCGCAGGCCGTTGCTGCGGTGATCGCCGGCGAGCGCCCGCCGGTAGAGTTGGCCGCCTTCGATCCGCAGCGCGCCCCGGAAGCGGCCTAAGGCCCTGGTGATGGAGCGAGCGCAGAAGCATCGTGCAATCGCAGTCAGGTTGCAGCGAGCTCGGACTGGGGGCCCCACGCAACGCGTGGGGGGCGCGGAGCCTAGGGCGGAGCGCCGTTACATCGAACACCTCGCGAACGATGCGGCTTACGGTCAACGGCACGGAGCGAGACGTGGCGGCGGGGGTCACCGTCGAAGCGCTGCTGGTGACGCTCGCCGTGCGCCGGGACGGCGTTGCGGTTGCCCTCAACGACGATGTCGTCCCCCGCGCAGAACATACCACCCGCACCCTGAACGACGGTGACCGCCTCGAGATCATCGCGGCCGTCGCCGGAGGATAAACGCCGACTCATGCTACTCGAAGATACTCCGCTCCAAATCGGCCGCTACACGTTTCGCTCGCGGCTGTTCGTCGGCACCGGGAAGTACCCGTCGATTAGCGTCATGCAAGCCGCGCACGCAGCCAGCGGAGCGGAAGTCGTCACGGTCGCGATTCGCCGCATCCACCTCGACGACCCGACCGGCAAGACGCTGATCGATCATCTCGATCGCACGAAGTACACGCTGCTGCCGAACACCGCGGGATGCTTCACCGCGAAAGACGCCGTGCTGACCGCAAAGCTGGCCCGCGAAGCGCTCGGAACCGACTTGATCAAGGTCGAAGTGATCGGCGACCCCGACACGCTCTATCCCGACACGACCGAAACGATCGCCGCCTGCGAAGAACTGGTGCGGCTCGGCTTCACGGTGTTGCCGTACATCGTCGACGATCCGGTCGCATGCAAGCGGCTCGAGGACGTGGGCTGCGCGGCCGTCATGCCGCTGGCTGCGCCGATCGGCAGCGGCCTCGGATTGTGCAATCCGTATTCGATCGCGATCATCAAGGAACGGGCGAACGTGCCGGTCATCGTCGATGCCGGCGTCGGCACCGCGAGCGATGCCGCCATCGCGATGGAGCTGGGCATCGACGGCCTGCTGATGAACACGGGGATCGCCGCGGCGTCGGATCCGGAACGGATGGCGCTCGCGATGCGTGACGCGGTCAGCGCCGGGCGCAACGCGTTCCTCGCGGGCCGCATGCCGAAACGCCTCTACGCCAGCGCCTCGAGCCCGCTCACCGATCTCATCGCCACGCAACGCACATGAACGAAATCAGCGTTTCCCAGCTCGCCCAAAAACACAACGCCGGAGAAGACTTCATGCTGCTCGACGTGCGCGAACCCGACGAACTCGCGATCGCGTCGATCCCGTGGGCGACGGTGATCCCGATGGGCGAGGTTCCGGAGCATCTGGACGAGTTACCGCAGGACAAACCGATCGCCGTGCTGTGCCGGTCGGGCGCACGCAGCGGGCGCGTTGCGGAGTTCCTCAACCAGAACGGCTTTCCGAACGCGGTCAACGTCGCCGGCGGCATCCTCGACTGGAGCAAGACCATCGACCCCACCGTCCCGCAGTACTAGCCGATCTTTATCGTCGCGACCGCCCCCTATGTCATCCCGAGCTTTCGAGGGACCGCCACCAGCCGGGACGATTGCGGTTGTCCCTCGACAAGCTCGGGATGACATAAGGGAACGCTAGTCCCGAATCGCCACCACAAACCAATGGTGGATTCGCTGCGGCGAATCCGTCGCGTTTGCCGCCTCCGGCGGCAAGCCGCCCGGGTGGGCCCAGGTGCCGACGATGTTGGTCGCGTCGACTTCTTCGAGTGATTCGATCGTGAAGCCGCGCAGCAGTTCGGCCACGGCATCGCGATCGAAGAAGGCGTGCGGGATGCCCATTTCCGGACCGTCGCCCGGGGCGAACGTCCATTCGTCGATCGCTTCACCGAAACCGAAGCGCTCGTCGTGGACCGAGCCGAGCGTGATGTAGATCGGCGCGCCGGCGCGTAGCACGCGCCGCAACTCGGCCAAACCGGCGCGGACCTTCGCCGTCGCGCCGTGCAAGTAGCCGTGCGAGGAGAACGCGCCGGCGTACGCGTCGCGCTCGCCCGGCAGCTGGGTGTAGGAATCGTCGTCACCGGTAGCGACGACCGGGATGCCGGCGGCCTCGAAGGCGCGTGTGCTGCGGCCCACACCGGCGGCCACTTCGAGCACGGGACCGGTCCAGCCGGCGGCGCGATAGCGGTCGATCAGACGTTCCGCAAGCGGATGGGGCCCTTGCGTGGAAGGGGCGGGCATGGCGGACATCCCTCTGATTCTCGTCGTAGGTGGTGATGCGCTTGCCGTTCGCGTGTGCGAAGAGCTGTGCTCGACCCAAGGACACCGCGTCGCTTTGGTGTGGCCGCACGATCACGAACTCGCCAAACAACTCGAACGGATCAATTGCGAGTACCTGCCGTTTGCGCCCAACGACTACGACTCGCTGCGGTCAGTGGGCGTGCCCGACGCAACGTCGCTCATGGCGCTGGCCGAGGACGACCGCGTCAACCTCCAGGTGGCGCTGAAGGCCCGCGACATCAACCCGAAGATCCGCGTCGTCCTTCGGCAATTCAACCGTACCCTGGCGCGCAAGATCGAGCAGAACCTGCCGAACTGCTCGGTGCTGTCGCTGGCGTCCCATGCCGCCGCGACGATGGTCGGTGCGGCGCTCGACCAATCGGCGTTCTACTCCCTGCAATTCCCCGATCTCGACGGGGCCCTGTGCGGGTTCTCTCAGCGGCCTGCCGCGCTGTTCGGCATATCCGGCCTGAACCGCGCGGAGGCCCAGGCCCAGCTGAAAATGCGCGTCATCGCCGTCGACGGCAAGCCCGAGTTCGACTCGGCCCAGCGCTTCGGGCCGGGCGACCAGATCGTGGTCTTCGGTGAGCTGCGCTATCTCATCGCCACCGTCGTCAACCCCGTTTCAGCGGACGAGACCGAGCACCCGAACCTCATCCAAAAGCTCGGAGCCGGTGTCCGGCAGTTCCGCCACCTCGATCCGATCATCCGTGCGCTGATAGCCGCAGCGCTCGCGGTGTTCGTGGTGGCGACCATCTTCTTCGGATTCTTGTTTAAGAAGGACCCCTTAACCGCAGCCTATTTCGTGACGACGACCATGACCACGACCGGTTACGGCGACATCGTGCCGACGACCCAGTTGGGCTACGTGGTGACGATGCTGCTCGAGGTGCTAGGCGTCGCCTTTTCCGGGGTCGCGATCGCCTTCGTGACCACGGCGCTCACGCGGGCCCAATTCACCGCTCTGCAGGGCTTGCGGCAGATCAAGACCCGCAACCACGTCGTCGTCTGCGGCGCCGGGAACGTCGGTACGCGCGTCATCGAGTTCTTGCGGATGCTCAAACAGCCGGTCGTCGTGATCGATCCGCTTCCGGACGCTGAGACCGTCGAGCAGTCCCGGGTCCGGGCGGTCGAACTGCTCACCGGCGATGCCACCCGCGACGGGACGCTCGATCTGTGCAATTTGCCCGTGGCCCGGGCACTGATCGCGCTCACCTCGAGCGACACCGCGAACCTCGAGGTGGCGCTCGGAGCGCGGGGGCGTAATCCCCACATCCAGGTCGTGATGCGCGTCCAGGACGATGCGTTCGCCGGTTCGGTGGGACGACAATTCGAGGCGATCCAGACGTTCTCGACTTCGTCCCTCGCCGCGCCGGCATTTGCCGGCCTCTCCCGCTTCCCCGGGACTCGCTCCCGGATCGAATTCGGCGACGAGGACTACAACGTCGGCGAGCGTCTCCAGGGAGAGGTTCCGATGCCTCCCCCGGCGGAGCACTGTGTTGCTCTTGCCGTTTGGCGGAATAACCAATTCCTCCATATCGACACCTTCGATGAAATGGAGCCGTTCGATCGGCTGCTGTTCATCGTTCCATTGTCACAATTTCGTGCTGGGGCTCCGCGCCGGGAGACCCGGGCGGCACCTTAGGCGAACAGCCGATCGTTCACGTGGGAGAACTGTTCATGCTGCTACCCGGAGCGCGGGTCCCGAACGTCGCCGCCGAAGACGACGCCGGGTCGCCGGTTCGCCTCCGCGACCTTGGAAAGAAGGCGCTGGTCGTCTATTTCTACCCACGGGCGAATACGCCCGGCTGCACCAACGAGACAATCCAGTTTCGCGACCTCAATCGTTCTTTCGAGAAGAAAGGGGTGACGGTCGTCGGGGTCAGCCGGGACAGCGTAACCGCCCAAGCCAACTTCAAGGCGAAGTACCAGGTGCCGTTCCCGCTCCTCGCCGACGTCGACTCGGCGATCTGTGACGCATTCGGGGTAATCGTCGAGAAGAACATGTACGGCAAGAAATCGCTCGGGATCCAACGGTCAACGTTTCTCATCCGGGACGGTGCCGTGACGAAGGTGTGGCCGAAGGTCAAGGTCGAGGGCCACGCCGCCGAGGTACTCTCATCGCTTTAGAGCCGCTGCGGATAACGGTTGCCGGGTCCAGTTGCTCGGTACCGCGCATCGATCGCGCCTGTTCGGCCTATCTGGTCCAGGATGGCGATTTTGCCTTTTCGCTCGACTTCGGAACCGGCGCCTTCGCCAACATGCGCCGTTACGCCGACTACGACAAACTCGACGCGGTCGTGATCAGCCACATGCACGCCGACCACTTTCTCGACCTGATTCCGTTGCGCTACGCGATTCGCTACGGCTCGAAGCGGCGCACGAAACGGCTACCGGTGTGGATGCCGCCGGGCGGCATCGCGATGCTGCGCTCGATGACCAGCGTGTTTGCGAACGAAGGCAACGAGGATTTCCTCGATGCGGCCTTCGATATCAAGGAGTTCGACCCGGCCCGTCCGCTTCCGATCGGGAACGGCCGGCTGCGCTTTGCGCCCACGACGCACTTCATCACGTCGTTCGCGATTCGTTTCGACCGCAACGGCTCGAGCCTTACCTACTCAGCCGATACCGCGCCCGATCAACGCGTCGTCGAACTGGCGCGCGGCACCGACCTCTTCCTGTGCGAGGCGACGCTGCTCGCCGGTGAAAAGGAAAGCTCCGGCATCCGCGGTCATTCGTCGTCGCGCGAGGCCGCCCAGATGGCCCTCGACGCCGGCGTAAAACGCCTCGTCCTCACCCACTATTCCCAAGACGCGACGTCTACCGATTTGGACGAAGGCGCTCGCACGATCTACAAGGGTCAGATCGGCGTAGCCGACGACCACGCCACAATCACGGTCTAAAGGCGCTCCGGCCTCGCCTGCGCGCCCCCCACGCCTGCGGCGCGGGGCCCCCGGTCCGAGCTCGCAACGGGCCTAACTGCAGTTGCACGATGCTGCTGCGCTCGCTCCATCACCGTTTTCTCTAATTATCCGTTTTCGCTTCCCCTCGCGGCAAGCTAAACTGGATCAGGGAGCTGATCGGGGCGAGGCCGCGGGAGACGATCGCGTAGACCGTCACCTTGAGGTTCAGTTCTTCGAGGCGCGCGCGGGCGGCCAGCACCTCGCGGCCGCTCGTGACGACGTCCTCGAGCAACAGCACGCGCTGGCCGGCTTCGAACGGACCCTCGACGTACTCGTCGGCGAAAGCGCCGTACTGCTTGGGTTTCTTGCGCACGACGATCATCGGAATGCCGGTCATCTGCGAGACGGCGGTGGCGATGATGACGCCGCCGAGTTCGGTTCCGCCGATCAGGTCGGGGCTGTTCTCGGCGACGATCGGGGCGAACAGGCGTGCGATCCGGCGCAGGACCTGGGGATCGGAGAACAGGCGGAACTTGTCGATGTAGTAGTCGCTGCGCACGCCGCCTGAAAGCAGATACTCACCGCGCGTGAGCGCGCGCTCGACGATGATCTTGTGCAGCCAGCGCAGTTCGGGGATGCGCGCGATCGGCGAACTCTCGTCGGACATCGGCCTACAACTCCCAAAGAAAGGCGTTCCAGGCTTCGTTCATCGGGTTCGGAGCGAAGTTCTTGAACGCGGGATTGATCGGCTGGAGAAACCGAAAATAGAACAAATCGATGTCGGGTACGTCGCGAGCGAGCAGTTTCTGAATCCCCGAGTAAGCTTTTTTGCGGGTTTCCTCGTCATACGAACTCAGGGCCAGGCGTTGCAGCCGTTCCATCTCCGGCGAGCAGTACCGCGTGTAGTTCGTACCGGCCGGCGGAAACTGGTCGCAGCCGTAAAGCGAGTTGTCGTCGGGATCGAAGCCCGCCGTCCACCCCGAGACGTTCAGATCGTATTTCGCGTTGGTCAAAATCCCGCCTTGTCCAAACGTCGCGAACATCAGGTTGGCCGGATAACCTTTGAGGGGGGCGTCGATCCCGATCGCCTCGAGCTCGGCCTGTACCTGGACCGCGATCGCGCGGCGGGTCGCGTTTTCAACGTTGTACGAGACCTGTAGCGAGAGCGGGCGACCGTTCTTTTGCGCGTTGCCGTTGGGGCCGAACGTGTACCCGGCAGCGGCCAGCAGCGCTCGGGCCCGCGCCGGATCGGGCGTATAGATCATCACGTTCGGCTCGTAGTAGGGCGAGAACTCGGGCTGATCGGCGGTCGCAACGACGGCGGTTCCGCCGGTCAAGCGGTCGACGAGGAGTTTCTTGTCGATCACGTAGGCGATTGCTTGGCGCACCCGCACGTCGTGCAGCGCGGGCCGCGCGGTGTTCATGTAGAGGCGGTAGGTCGAGGGGGCGTCGACGAAGTCGAGCTTGATCGTTCCGGCCGCGTCGAGCGGGCGCAGTTCGTTGATCGTCTCGGGCGAGGCTTCGAAGATCCAGTCGACCTGGTGCGTGCGCACCAAGTTGATCGAGGTGTTCTCGTCGGGGACGTCTTGCACGATGATCCGGCGCAGCTTCGGTTTTCCGCGGAAGTACGCGTCGTTGGCAACCAGCTCGATGTGATCGCCGTGGACCCACTTCACGACCCGGAAGGGTCCGGTGCCGATCGGGAGTTGGTTGAACGGCACGCGATTGAGGTCGTGAAACGATGCCAGCAAGTGCGCCGGCAGAATGCAATAGGGGTTGTCGCTCTCGGCAAATACCGTGTCGACGAACGGCGCAAATTTCTCTTTGAGATGAAAAACGACCGTCAGCGGGTTCGGCGTGTCGACCGACGCTACGCGTTCGTAGCCGTTGCGGCTGTTCACGTCGTTGTTGTCGTTCATGATCGCCTGCCAGGTGAACTTGACGTCGCGGCTCGTGAACGGCGCGCCGTCCTGCCAGCGGACGCCCGGCCGCAGATGGTAGGTGATCGTCCCTCCGTCGGCGCTGATGCCGCCGTTCGCGAGCGTCGGTACCGCGGCGGCGAGGATCGGAAGCAAGTGTTTGCCCGATGTATCGACCGATAACAGCGTGTCGAACGACAGGCGGTTGATCATCCCTTCGGTCGTGTTGGCCGACAGAATGGGGTTGAGCGTGTTCGGCGAGCGCTGCGTTGCGATGCGCAATGTTCCGGCCTTGATGTCCGCGGTGCCCTCGCCGACGCGCGTGCACGCGGCCAGCGCTAACGCGAAGAGCAGCGCACCGGCGCGCAGGACCGTCAGCGCCGCTTTGCCGCCGGTTTTTTGGCCGAGGATTTTTTCACCGGAGGCTTATGTTTAGCCGCCTTCTTGGCCGGCGCGCGCTTCGCGGGAGCGCGGGCCGTCTTTTTGGCCGGTACTTTTTTCGCGGCGGCTTTCTTCGGCGGAGCTTTCTTGGCCGGGGCGCGCTTTTTCGGTGCGGCTTTTTTGGCCGGTACTTTTTTGGCCGGTGCTTTTTTGGCCGGTGCTTTTTTCGGCGGCGACTTTTTCGGCGGCGCTTTCTTGACCGGGACTTTTTTCGCGGCGGCTTTTTTCGGCGCGGCCTTGGCCTTGGCGGCGGGCTTCGCGGGGACCGCCTTCACGGGCGGGACGGGCTTGGCGGCAGCGGCTTTGGGCGCCGTCGCTTTGACCGGCGCGGCCGGGGCAGCAGCCGGTTTGGAGGCGGGCGGCTCGAACGGCGTCGTCGCCGGGCGCGCGGGCGTGCTCTCTTTCGGCCGGGCAGACGTCGCGCCGGGACGCGCTTTGCGAACGGCTTTCACGCCGGCTCCGGCCGCGGCCGGAGCGGCCGCCGTGGCCTGCACCGCCGGTTCGGGCGGCGGCGGGGGCGGTGCGGGTTCGGGTTCCGGCGGCTTCACGTAGCGCAGCGCGACGCGCGCGAGGCGGCCGCCGATCGGGAAGATCAACTCGTTGATCTCGAGTTCGTCGAGTACGCCCAGGACGGTCTCGAAAGCGTTGCCCTGATCGCGCGGGCTGTGCGCGTCCGACCCGATCGCGATCCCGATGCCGCGTTCCTTGGCTTTGCGCAAAAGGCGCCGGTTGGCGTCGAGATAGCGCAGTTTCTCCTCAGCGCTGTGATCGCGATAGAGGAAGCGCGTGTTGAACTCGACCGCCATCCCCTGGCGTTCTGCAATTTCGAGCATGCGATCTTCGTAGCCCTCGAGCGTGGCCTGATCGGGCCAGTGCCCGAAAATCGCCGGGACATAGAAGTGTCCGACGATGTTTCCGGGGAGCCGTTCGAGCGCGTCGAGCAACACGCCCATGTAGAGTTCCCACGTTTTTTTCGTGCCGACGTGCTCGTAGAGCGAGACGAACTCTGGATTGTCGAAGGGCCAGTTCCAATTGGGGCCGTGAACGGGATGTTCGATCGGGATGAAATGCACCGAACGGATGAGCCCGTCGGGCCGCATCGCTTCGACGATGTTCTGTGCGTCGGGACGGGCACGCGGATCGTTGTCGACCTCGGCGCCGATCGAGTAGCGCATCCCGCGGCGCAACCCCTCGGAGACGATCTGCGCGTGACCGACGTCGACGTTGGCGGTTTCTGCGGCGCCGTAGAGGTCGCCGGCCTGTGCGAGTTTGAGCGCGCGGCGCACCAGATTCACCGACGCCGGGTCCTCGAAGGTCAGCGAGTTCATGTGGTCGCTGACCATCATGAAGCGCGGATATCCGCGCCGGCACGCATGGTAGAACCACAGGAACAGCATGCGTGCCGTCAGGGGAAGTGGGCGCTCCTCGGCATACGGCTTGTGTTCGCCTTTGGCGTGTCCATGAATGTCGGGGATGGCGTTGACGCGCGGGTCGCGCTCGGTGTGCACGAAACCGGCGTTCTTTCTGAGAATCCGCCGAGACGCCCTCCCCCGGTGCCGAGGCGGGCAAAAAAAAGCCGGCTGACGATCAGCCGGCGGACAAGGGTATGCGCTTGGGGGTCAGCCCGGACCTAGGTCCGAGCACCTCCAGTCATCGTGGAACCAGGTTGAGAGCACTCACTAGTAACGATAACCACCTCCTCTTGTCCGCCTGTTATCCTTCGCTAGATCTGTCGTCTGAAGGGGCCGCGGACGTAATATGTGGGCCGTATTTGCGAACGCTTCTCGACGTCCTCCCCTAACGGAAAGTCAATCCGCTACGGGCTTACCGTATCGACCGAGACCGCGTCGGCCTCGATGTTGATCGTCACCTCGTCGCCGGCGATCAGCGCGCCGTCGAGAATCGGTCCGAACGTCATGCCGAAGTCGCGCCGGTCGATCGTGGCCGTACCGCTGTAGGCGAAGTGGCGCTTGCCTTTGCTGACGAGCGTTGCGTTGACGGTGCTTTGGAGCGTCACGGGTTTGGTCACGCCGTGAATCGTGAGGTCGCCGATCAGCTTAAACGACTTGGGCGTTCCCTGCACGCTGCGCTCGACGAACGTCAGCGTCGGATAGGTCGCAACCTCGAAATAATGTTCGCGCAGGTCTTTGTCGCGATTATCGTTCCCCGTGGTTTCATTCGACACATCGAACGTGACGTTGATCGCGGTCGGCAGGCCGTTCGCGCCGATGGTGGCCGCTCCGGATGCCAGCGGAATCTGGCCGTGAACCTTGCTCAACGCCAAGTGCGTGACGACGAACTCGGCTTGGGTGTGGGGCTTTTCGAACGTGAAGTCCTCGGCGCCGGCCGGCGCGCACAGGGATACCAACAGCAGCCCGGTCGCGATCGATAAACGTATCATAGGGCCCGCCCTTACGCCGTGCTCGCATTTATCTCCGCTGCAGGTAGCCGGCCCTCCGATGTTCGAGGAGACGGCATGGAAAAAATCGTTCCGCTGGCCGACTCCGGCGTGAAGGGTCCGCTCGGGGTTGCGCACCTTCCGCGCTTGTGGCTCAAGGGCGTTCTGGCCGCCGCCGGAGCGTTACCCGAAGGCTATCGAAGCGGCTACGACGGCACGAACAAAGACCTCATCGACGGGATCGGGCTCGAGCCCGAGGCGACGCTGACCTATCTCGCCTCGCGGCCGTCGTATATGGCGTTCGAAGCGTGGGTGCGCGAACACGCCGGGCGGCTCCATGCGGGCGCGGTCGCCGCCACAAACGCCACGATCGCGGCGCACCAGAAGACGCCCGCGAACGCAGCCGAAGTGCGCGCGCGCGCCGGCCTTACCGACGCGTCGGCCGGCGGAGCCACGCTGCTCAACGCGCTCGACGATTGGACCAGCGTGCACGCTGGGATCGCGGCGCGCCGCGGAAGCGAACTGCAGCCGATCGTTCCGGCGGTGAGCACGCAGAGCACGGGACCTCTGGGGCTGATGCACCTGCCGCGTTTCTGGATGAAGGCCACGCTCGCCGCAGCGGGCGCCCTCTACGAAACCTGGCTGTCCGGTATGGACAGCCCGCTCGATGTATGGTTCTGCGAGGCGATCGGGCTCGATCTCGAGGCGGCGATCGCGCACATCCGCGCGGAGCTTCCGGCCTACGTCGCGTTCGAAACCTGGGTTGCCGCGCGCGCCGCAAACCTCGCGCCGGCCGAGATCGCGGCCCATAACGAGGTCTTGCGCGGGCGGGAAAAGCCGGAGCACGTCGCCGCCCGCGAACGGGCCCTCCTAGGGATCGAGGCGCCCGGCTACCGGCCGTCGATCGAATTGAACGACCTCGTCGACTGGTACACGATTCACGCCGAACTGTTCTCTAAGGCTCACCGCTAGCGCTTGTAGGAGTGGCAGCCCTCGAGTTCGAGGATGCGGGCCTTGACGTCGATGCCGTACTCGTAGTTGTGCAGGCGCCCTTCGCAGTCGACGACCCGGTGGCAGGGGTAGAGCAACGGGACCGGGTTGCGGGCCATCACCCCGCCCACGGCGCGGGCCGCGTTGGGCTGACCCATCGCGGCGGCGACCCAACCGTAGCTGCGGACCTCGCCGGCCGGGATCCGTGCGGTTGCGCGCAGGGTCGCTTGCTCGAACGGCGTGAGCTCGCTAATGTCGACCCGGGCCAGATCGGAGACGTGGGTGCGGAAGAAGGCGTTCAACGTGTCGCTCACCCAGGCCGGAGCGGTCGAAGGAACGACACTGCGTCCGAGGCGTGCTTTGACGCGCTGGAACGCCGCTTCGTCGTCTTCCCCCCGGTCGAGCGCGACGTAGGTGATCCCGCTCGCGCGGAAGGCCACGAACAGCGGCCCGAGCGGTGAATGCACTTTTACGACGCTGTCGGGAACGGTCGCCTTCGCAGCTGAGCGGATGTGCTCGATGATCTTCGGAACCAGCGTCGCGGGCGGCTCGGGCGGCGGAAGGCAGGTCAGACAGTACGCGATGCCCTCGTATTGTTCGTAGAGCTCCTGGCACGGCGGGCACGCGCGCAGATGCTTGATGACCGCTTCGCGGTGGGGTTGCAACGCATCGCGCATGTCATCCCAAAGTTTTTCCACGTCACAGCAGCGCATTTAGTCTTCCTCCTCGAGCGTGGAATTCTCGGGCGCCACGATCCGGCCGACTTGAGGACCGAGGATACGGCGGAGAATACGCACGGCGCGATGCACGTGCGATTTGACGGTCCCGATCGGCTGATTGAGAATCTCGGCGATCTCCGGGTGACTGCGGCCTTCGACAAAACGCAGCGTCGCGGCGGCCCGCAAGTGCATTGGAAGCTGGAGCAGCGCCTGTTCGACCAGCACCATGTCGGCGGCGCGATCGACGATCGCTTCGGGCTGATCGGGACCCTCTTGGGTCTCGTTGAGCAGCGCGTCGGGATCGGCCAGCGAGTCGAGCGCGACGTTCGTCGGCCGTTTCGAGCGCAACCGGTTGCGCGTGACGTTGAGCGTAATCGTGTAGAGCCACGGCTGCAGGCGCAGCTCGGCGCGCTGCTGGGGGTCCATTTTCGCCAACGCCCGGTAGGCGCGCACGAAGGAGTCCTGTACGATCTCTTCGGCATCTTCGCGATTGCCGGTCATGCGCAGGGCGAAGCCGTACAGACGCCGCTGGTAGTCATCGACGATCGCTTCGAAATTCTCGGGACCCGGCACACCCTTGGTTTGGCGGGCCGGTTGCGGCATCAGCGCCGGAGCGGACAAGCGGTAATCCCCAAGGATCGGTGCGAGCGCACTCATTACGAGCCCTAACCGCGCTCGCGTAAGCGGCGGTTTCGCAATTTCGGAAAGACGGCTTGATCTTCCCCGGTCGCTTTGGTGGGCAACCTGCGTAGAATCAGGGCGTTTGCGGGCGAATCGTCCGTTTGTACACGATCGTGACGGCGTCGTTTTGCCCGCTGTTTGCGACCCGGCCCACGATTTGGAGCGTTGCGTCCAGCGCGGTCAACAGCGCGTCGGCATAGGCGTAGTAGGCGGTGCCGTTCATCGTGATGGTGCCGCTGAGCGCGGTCTCGGGCCGCTCCGGCAACGACCCGTTGAGCGGGCCACGGGCCTCGAAAGCGATGCCCAGCACGCGGTGCCCGCCCAGCATGGCGTCCGGAAGGCGCCGTAAGGAGCCGTGTAAGGTGGCGCCCGTCATCGGGGAGGGGAAGTCGAACGGCACCGGGCGGACGAGTCCGCGCAGATCGCGTAGCGTCGGCGCGTCGAGTTCGATCGAGAACGGCTGATGGAGAATCGTCAGATAATCCGGGTCGCCACCCGACTCGTCGCGCTGTTCGCCGTCGGCGAGCAGTTTCGAAGAGAAGACGCTGGTGGCGTGCGTTGCGGCGCCGCTTTCCCGGCGGTCGTACGTAACGGTCGCGATGAAGCGCGTTACGCTTCCTTGACGTTCGATCGACAGTTGCTGCCGCCCGGCGTAAACGATATCGGTGCGTTCGGCGTGCCCCGGGATCTGGAACGAGTCCTCACCGGCGGTCGTATACCATTGAACCGGAATATCTGCCCGGACGGGCGCCGCAAGGCCGCTGAGGCACGCGCAGACCGCCAAAGCGTTACGAAAGAAAGACATTCCGGTCCTTAGGGTGTGATGAGGAGCGTTTTCTAGGGTTCCCTTCAGATGGTATAACGAAAACGTGCGGACGGATACGCCGGTATGCTAAAGCGTTTCGTAAGCAGCACATTCGTGCTGGCGCTGCTGGTGTGGAGCTCCGGCGGCCCTGCCGCCGCAACCGAAACCGCGTTCCCGCCCCTGCTCAGCTCGGAGCTGGACACGCTCTACGTGACCGCGTACGACGAAACGATCGGGCGACACGTCCAGACGCAACGCGACGGAACGACCTACGTCTCGACCGGGGACATCCGGGCCGAATGGCTGCGCGACGCGAGCGCGACGGTCCGTCCCTACATTGGGCTTTCGCGCCGTGACCCCGACGTCGCCAAGTCGTTGCGCGGGGTCGTGGAGCGCCAGGCCCGCTACATTCTGATCGACCCTTACGCGAACGCCTTCTCCCCGAACTACAACGTCGTCGAGGAGAAATTCGAGGCCGATTCGCTGCTCTATCCGATCTGGTTTGCATCCGACTATTACCGCCAGACCCGGGATGCCTCGATCTTCACGCCGACGGTCCGCCGCGCGTTCGAGCGCGTGCTGCACGTGATGCACGTCGAGCAACACCACGCGACCCGTTCGCACTACACGAACCCCCAGTTGGCGCGCGGCGGGCACGGCAGCGCGGTGCGCTATACGGGGATGGTCTGGACCGCCTTCCGGCCGTCGGACGATCCGGTGCGCTATCACTACAACATCCCGGTGAACATGCTTGCGGTCGTCGTTTTGCGCGATCTCAGCTCGATCGCCAAGGACGTTTGGCACGACGGCCGCACCGCCGCTGATGCCTGGGGACTTTCGAGTGAAATTCAGCGCGGCATCGAGCAGAACGGCACGCTCAACCTGCCGCCGTTCGGCCGCATCTACGCCTACGAGGTGGACGGGCTGGGGCATTTCAACGTCATGGACGACGCGAACGTCCCCTCGCTGCTCTCGATCCCCTACTTCGGATATCTGCCCAAAGATAATTCGCTCTATCTTGCGACGCGGCGCTTCGTGCTTTCCGACAGCAATCCGTACTTCTTCCGCGGCAGCTACGCCGAGGGTGAAGGCAGCCCGCACACGCCGCACGGCTACGTCTGGCCGCTGGCACTGTGCGTGCAAGCGTTGACGTCGGACGATCCGGCTGAGACCGATCGCGTGTTCGGCTACATCGCCGAGGCCGACGTCGGCGACCACCGGCTGCACGAATCGTTCGATGCGAACTGGCCCGAGTCGTATACGCGCCCCGATTTCGCGTGGCCCAACGCCCTCTACGCCGAACTCGTCCAAACCCGCCGCGGCGCGTTGTACACCGCGCCATAGCAGGATTCGGCTTCGCCGAATCCGTGGCGGTCCTCGCGGAGCCTGTGCTGAGCGGAGTCGAAGTGCTGCGGTCCGCTTAAAGGAGATGTTAGAAGGGGCCGAGCCGTCGCGCTTTTCAGCGTTTAGCGCGGCGCAGGAAATCTACGTAGAAGACGGTCGCGATCGCTTGCAGCGGACCGAGGGTTAGCATGTCGATCGGGACGCCCGACCAGAAATCGATGTCGGCGACGCGGTGGGCCCGCAGGTACGCGCTAAAGAGCAGTTCGGCGAAGAGCGGCAACGTCAGGAGTACCGAGAGCACGACCAGCCGGCCGAAGTTCACGAGTTGCGCCGAGACGGACAACGCTTTGAGCAACGCCACGAAGGGTAGCTGCAGGCGGCTCTTGACCGGTTCGATCGCCGCCGCGACGGTTGCCAGGGTCACCGCTCCCCAGAGAACGATGAACGGCAGCAGCAACAAACCGTATGCGTTCTGTTCGGGCGGCAGCAGCACGTACGGAAGGTAGAGAAACTGCACGAGAAACGCGAGCAGCGCGATCAGCGTGACGACGCCCCAACGCAACGAGGCGGCGGTGATGATCCGGCTCCAGTCGGCTTCCTTGCCGGCGAGATCGAAGGCGACGCCGATCGAAACGCTCGCCGCGAGAAACGCGCCGACCACGATGTCGAGCCCGATCAGCAACCCTGAGTCCAACATCACTTGGGTGTCGACGATGTACTGCACGGCGATCGCGAGGAACGCGAGCAGCGCGTAGAGCGGGAAGCGGCGCGCGTAGAGGCCTAGCGCCGTGCCGAAGAGACCGGTAATCGACGCCGGCAGGCCCTTGTCGTCGCCGATCACATCATGCCGCGGTGTCGCGGCGCTCGCGTCGGTAAAAACGCAGGTTTGCGATGCCGGCGACGACGGTGACGTCGTCGCAATGTTCGTAGATCCGGCCGTCGATCTCGACGATGAAGGCGCCGGCGTTGAGCCCGGCGTGCGTGCTGGCAACCATGCGCTCGCGCTTGTCTTGGGGAGCGCGCGGGCCGAGTGCGTCGAGTACGGCGTGCGTGAGCAACTCGCCGACGCGCAGCGGCGTTGCGAGAGCAAAGGCAACCGAATCGGCGCACAAGACGGCGTTAACGTCGATCGGGACGGGAACCCGAATCATGACCGCCGCATTCGCGCGCGGCGGCAAGGCCTCTTGCCGGATGCGCGGAAAGCGCGATGCGATGCCCGATCCGCAGCCGCGCCGCCGCCGTCCGTCAACGCCGCCGCCACGGTCGAGCGCCGGCGGAACCGGCGGGGGACCTTTGCCGATGGCGGCGCTGATCATCGGCATCATCGTTGCCGGTCTCGGCATCGGTGCCCTCATCTCGGCCCTTCAAAACCGCGGCACGCTGCCGGAACTCGGCGCGACGTCGGTTCCGGCGGTGACGCCGGTGCCCCAACCGTCGGCACCGCAACCGGTCACCACGCTGCCGCCGATCCCCTCGCCCTCGCCCTCGCCCTCGCCGTCCGCCTCGCCGTCGCCGGCGCCGTCGTCTAAAACGTCGCCGCGTCCCTCGCCCTCAGCACTCGCAACGGCCACCCCCAAGGTATCCGCGGCAGCCAGCGCGACGCCGGCGGCCGCAACGCCGTCCCCGGCTGCCCTCGCGTCCGCCGCACCAAGGGCGACACCGACGATCAAGCCGTACGCCGTCATCGTTCCGCCCAGCTCGCCCGCCCCATCGCCGAGCGTCCGGCCGGCCGTCGCACCGACCGTGCGGCCGGCGGCGCCGTCGAGCCCGGCCGACCCCGCGATCGCGCTCGTCCGCCGCTACATCGACGATCTGATCGGGGGCGACGAGGCCGGGGCCTACGCCGCCCTCGGCGGCACGAGCAGCGACCGGAGCCTCGACCTCAAGGAAGAAGCCTTCCTCGACAAGGATGCGCATATCACGTCGATGCGAGTGAGCCGTGCCGACGGCTCGGGCGCAACGGTCGATGCGGAAATCACCTCCGGCCACGGCTCCTACGTCGCAACGTTTCACGTCACATACGGCCCCAACGGTAGCATCATCAGCCAGCACGATTACATCAAAATCTAAGGCACGCACGACGCTGAAAGGTCCCTCCGCCAATGACACAAACGGCACTCGAAGACATCGTGGAATTGCGCCGCCTGAACGCCCCGACGCTGCGACCGCAAGCGATTGCCTTCGACGGAACGAACCTCTGGCTCGGATCGATCGAAACGGAACGGCTTTACGCGATCGCCCCCAACACGTGGACCGTTAAAGAAGAGATGAGCGTCCCGGGGAAACCCTGGGGCTTGACCGTCGCCGGCGACGAGTTGCGCGTGATCCTCGGCCAGACGAACGAAGATCACCGCACGATCTTCCGCGTCGTCCCCGGCCACGGTTTGCGCAACAGCAGCGCGATGCCGTGTCCCGAAGATACCGGTTCGCATCTTTCCTACGACGGCGACCGCCTCTACGTCAGCCAGTGGTACAACCAGCGGATCATCGCCCTCGATGCTACGGGCAAGCCCGGGACGATCGTCGACGTCCCGCACCAGATCTGCGGCCATACGATCGTCGGCGGCTGCTTTTACTGCGTGACGACCGACGATGAAACCAGCGGACCCTACTTTCTCACCCGCGTCGATGCGCGCGGTTCGTCACCCACGTCAGTCGATCTCGCCACGATTCCGTTTCACGCCCGCGGCCTCGCCTTCGACGGCGAGCGCTTCTGGTCGAACGACCGCGAGATCCACCAAACCGTGGCCTTCGCGCGCCCTGACTAACAAAAGCTCAGCGCTAGCGCGCAGGCCGCTCCTGGCCGTCGCGGCGTGCTTGCTAGCCGCCTGCACCTCGGCGCCGCGGCTCCAGCCGCCAGACCGCATCGAATCGTTTTGCGGCGAAAACCAGCCTCGCGGCGCCACGATCGCGAGCATCCTGAGCAGCGTCTCCGATCGCATCGAAACCAGCACGGCCTACCCGGGCGACGCGTTGCTGCGCCTCGACGTCGAGCAGAACCACGGCATCATCGGACACTGGACGTCTCAGCCGCTCTACATGCCCGCGACCGCCGCGGCACTCGGCGTTTCGGGCAACTACATCGACGTGACCGGCGTCGTGATCGACAACCAGCTCGCGGGCAACGAGTCGCGCTTGATCTACGTCGCCGTGGCGACGCCGCAAGGGCCCAAGAACATCGTTCTGCGCGCCCGCGACACACAGAACGTGTGCGTCGCGGGCGAGCGGCTAAACTAACCGGCTTCGCCCAAGCCGTTTATCGGAAGCGGGCCCTGACGTCTGATCCGATGAGCTGCTCGACGAGCAGGCCGGTCAGGACCGTCCACGTCTCGAGAACGGTGAAGGTGCGAACCTGGATCGCCAGCGGAACGAGCAGCACCCCACCGGCGACCAGCATGAGCAGCCCGGCGGTAAAGCGGGCGACGCCGCGCACTGCGACCGCGGGCCGAGTTGCGCCGGCGGCGACGTCGCGCACCAGACGGGCCGGTGAGCGCGAGTCGAGGTTCCAGAAGAAGAACGCGCCGGTGTCGACGACGATCGCCGCGGCAACGCGCAGGACTTCCAGGCTCAGGTTGCGGTTTCGTCGGGCCAGGTGGCGATTTCGCCCAGCGCGGCGCTCTTGGCGACCTTCAGCCCCAGCATCGCACACTTCATCCGGGTCGGACTGATACCGATGCCCACGTTTTCCAGGACGACGTCGTGCGAGAGGTGCGCCACTTCCTCGAGGGTCTTGCCCTTGATCGATTCGGTCAGCATCGACGCCGACGCTTGCGAGATCGCGCAGCCCTTACCGGAAAACCTCACGTCGGCGATCTTCCCGTCGTTACCGACCAGCAGCTCCATCTGAATCTTGTCGCCGCAAAGCGGATTCAAGTCTTCCGCAACGGCGGTCGGGTTGTCCAAATGCCCGAAATTCCGCGGGTTGCGGTAGTGGTCGAGAATATATTCTTTGTAGAAATCGTCCATTTTAAAGGCGCTCCGGCCCAGCCTCCGCGCCCCCCACGCAAAGCGTGGGGCCCCCGGTCCGAGCTCGCCGCTTCCTGATTGCTGGGGCTCGATGCTGCTGCGCTCGCTCCATCACCAGTGATCTCATGTGATCTTAAAGACCTCAGCGGCCTTCGCTAAGGCTGCAACGAGGGCATCGATGTCGCCTTCGGTCGTATAGAGGTAGAACGAAGCCCGGGCGGTCGCCGCCCAGTGCATCTTGTCCATCAGCGGCATCGCGCAGTGGTGGCCGGCGCGGATGCAGACGCCCTCGATATCGAGGATCGAGGCCAGATCGTGGGCGTGGATGTCGGCGAAGTTGAACGAGATCACGCCGCCGCGGTTCTGGGGGTCGGCTGGGCCGTACGTGCGTAGCCCGCGTGCGGCAAACGGCGCCAAGCGTTCGAGCGCGTAGGCGGTGATCTGGATTTCGTGCTCGCGGATCCACGCCATCCCGACGTTCGTGAGGTAATCGCAGGCGGTGCCGAAGGCGATCGCGTCGGCGATGTTGCTCGTCCCGGCTTCGAACTTCCACGGCAATTCGGCGAAGGTCGTCGTGTCGTAGGCGACGGTGCGAATCATGTCGCCGCCGGTCAGGAACGGCGGCATCGCCTCGAGCAGGGCGCGCTTGCCGTAGAGGAAGCCGATCCCTGTCGGCGCGCACATCTTGTGGCCGCTGACCGCGAGGAAGTCCACGTCCAGCGCCTGCACGTCGACCGGCATGTGCGGTACCGATTGCGCGGCGTCGACCAGCACGAGCGCGCCGGCCGCGTGGGCGCGCGGGACGATCGCCTCGAGCGGCGCGATTGAACCGAGCACGTTGCTCACGTGCGAGAGCGCGACGAGTTTCGTGCCGCGCAAGAGGGCGTCGAGGTTGTCGAGCCGCAGCATGCCGTCGTCCGCGGCCTCGATGTAGCGCAGTTCGGCACCCGTTTTGGCCGCCAGCAGTTGCCACGGCACGAGGTTGGAGTGGTGCTCGACCTGCGTCGTGAGGATCGCATCGCCCGGCTTGAGATTCTGCAGCCCCCACGTGTAGCTCACTAAATTGATGGCCTCGGTCGTGTTGCGCGTCCAGATGATCTCGGCGGAATGCGCCGCGTTCACGAACCGGGCAACCTTGGCCCGCGCCGCCTCGAACGCGTCGGTCGCGCGCGCCGCGATCTCGTAGACGCCGCGGTGGATGTTGGCGTTGTACGAGGAGTAGTAGTCGACCAGCGCGTCGATGACCGCTTGCGGTTTTTGCGAACTCGCGGCCGAGTCGAGGTAGACGAGGCGCTTCCCGCGCGAAGTCGGCTTCGCGAGGATCGGAAAATCTGCCGCGATGGCGGCCGCGCGCGCGTCGACCGAGGCGATCATCGCCGGGCTCCGGCCAACTTTTCTTCGAGTAACGTGCGGAGTTCCGCGCGCAGGCTCTCGCCCGGGAAGCGGGCGACGGCGGGTTCGAAGAAGCCCAGCGCGATCAGCTTCTCGGCCGCATCGCGCTCGATTCCGCGGCTCATCAAATAGAAGATGTGCTCTTCGTCGATCGCGCCGACCGTCGCGCCGTGAAAGGCCTTGACGTCGTTGGCCGCGATTTCGAGCGCCGGGATCGCATCGATCTTTGCGTCCTTGCCGATCAGCAGCGTGTCGTCGCGCAGCGTGGCTTCCGAGCCGTGTGCGTGCGGCGCGATGCGGATGTTGCCGAAGTAGCGCCCGCGGCCGTGGCCGGCAGCGATGCTGCGCACCACGGTTTGCGAATTCGTGTGTGGCACGTTGTGCTGCACTTCGGTCGTCAACTGCACGACTTCACGTGCAACGGGGAAGAAGAGGGCAGCGATCTCGCTGTTCGCGCCCGCCCCGGTGTGGTCGCTGATTACTTGGTCGGTCACCGAAGCGCCGCCGAGCAGCGCGACGTTCCACGCCACGCGCGCCCCGGCGCCGACGTGTGAGGTGCGCTTCGCGTCGACGCGTACGCCCGTTCCGAGATTTTGCAGGACGGTATAATTGAGGTCGGCGTTCGCCTCCGCCGTGACCGTCGTTGAGACGGCGATCTCGCGGTCGGCGGCATTGCCCGTCAGGCGCTCGACGACCGCGGCGCGCGCGCCCTCACCGGCGGTGACGAACGTGTGCGCGACGAGCGCTGGGTCGGCGACATCGTAGTCGATGACGACCGGCTCGTCGAGAACGAGGCCGGCGGGAATGTCGACGTGCGTACCGCGTTCGTCGCGCGACACGGAGGCGGTGCGGGCGATGACGCTAAGCGACGCCACCGGCGACCTCTTCGCGAATGCCGTCGTAGCCCTCACGCTCGACGCGCTCCGCCAGGTCCCCACCACCGGTCTTCACGATGCGGCCGTCCATCATGATGTGGACGACATCGGCCGGAACGTAGCGCAAAATCCGCGGGTAATGGGTGATGATCAGGAAGCCCGTGTCCTGGCCGTCTTCGGTGGCGCGCAGCGCCCCGATCGAGCGGCCGACGGCTTGCAGCGCGTCGACGTCGAGACCGGAGTCGGTTTCGTCGAGCACGGCGTATTTCGGCGCCAGGATCGCCAGTTGCAGCATCTCCAGGCGCTTTTTCTCGCCGCCCGAGAACCCGTCGTTGACGTAGCGCGAAAGAAACGCGGGGTCCATGTCGAGCACTTCGAGTTTCTCGTAGATCATCGCGCGGAACTTGGCCGGCGGAAGGTCGTCGGGCTTCAGCGCCATGCGCGCGGAGCGGATAAAATTCGCCACCGAGACGCCCGGGATTGCGGCCGGATACTGGAACGAGAGGAACAGGCCCGCCCGCGCGCGTTTGTCGGCCGAGAGGTCGAGCAGGCTCGTGCCGTCGAGGGTGACGCTGCCGCTTTGGACCTCGTAATTCGGGTGACCGCTCATCGCGAAGGCGAGCGTGGACTTGCCGCTGCCGTTGGGACCCATCAGGGCGTGGACCTTGCCCGGGTCGACCGTGAGGTCGATTCCCTTGAGGATTTCCTTCCCGTCGACGGCGGCGTGGAGGCCGGAAATGACGAGTCCGCGTTTACTCACGCCCTCGATGGTACGGTTTGGCCGGAAGAAAGTCAAGGAAACTCTGGACTATCTTCGCGTCGTATGGTACCTTGAAGCGGATGCACGACCGGTTCTTCGACTCCACCCGGGGGAAGATCGTCGGCGCGCTGCGGACCCGCGGCGCGGCATCGGCGTTCGATCTCGCGGCGGAGTTCGCGCTTTCGCCCAACGCGATCCGCCAGCAGCTGGTCATTCTCGAACGTGACGGGCTGGTGCTCGGCAAGAGCGTGCGGCGCGGCAAGACCAAGCCGACCCAAGAGTACTCGCTCACCAGCCAAGCCGACCGCTACTTTCCGCAAGCCTACGACCGGATGCTCGGCGCCGTGCTGCGCGAAGTGCGCCACACCGGCGGCGATGCGGGCGTCGCGCAAGTTTTCGCGGGCATTGCCAAGCGAACGGTCGGCAAAATCGCCCCCAAGCTGGAAGGCAAATCGACGCTCGAACGGCTCGAGGCGATCGCCGACAACATTCGCGGGTCGGGCGTGATGGTCGACGTCGAGGAGCGCGGCGAAACGTTCGTGCTCCGCGAGCACAATTGCCCGTACGCCAACGTGGTGTCGGAGCACCCCGAGTGCTGCTCGGTCATTCACTCGATGCTCGACGAGGTCATCTCGCCGGACGTCAAACAAACCGAGTCGCTCGCAACCGGCGGCACAGAGTGCCGGTTCGAAGTCGCGTCAAGTCACTCCGAAGCCAAAGTTAGGTAGCCGTGGATTTTCAGAAGTTTCAGCATTTGGTCGAGCATCGCACCGGATTCCGGACGATGGACGATGCGATGGCGACGGGCGAGTACTTCAGCGACTCGTGCGGCGACATGTACACCTACTATCTGAAGGTCGGGCCGGGTGACGTGATCGAGGACGTGTCCTACTTCACGACCGGCTGCGGCTTCGGGACGGCGACCTGCTCGCTCTTGGTCGAGCTCGTGCGCGGCAAGACGGTCGATGCAGCGCTGGCGATCACCGATGCCGACATCGAGGCTGCGCTCGGCGGCTACCCCGAGAAGAAGAAAGACTACCCCGAACGCTCGCGGCTCGCGCTGCAGACCGCGATCGAGGACTATCGCAAGAAGCGCGCCGCCGGTACGATTACCGATGCAATGCTCGAACAAGCGCGCGCCAGCGCGGCCGTCGCGTCGCTCAGCACGCAAAACGGCAACGGCAAAACCTCACAAGATGAAAACGAAGCCGCCGGCCCGCGCGTCGTCGCGAACGACGGCGGCAAACTGACGATCTCGCTGCGCTGAGCGGCAGGATGCGTCTTCCGCTGATCGGGACGGTGTTGGTTGCGACGGCGTTGGCGCTCGGAACGAACGCCTTCGCTTCATCGAAGGACGATTGGCTCGGCTACAACGGCTCGTACGCCGGCGACCGCTACTCGACGCTGACGCAGATCGACCGGACAAACGCACCGCACCTGCATCCGGTCTGCGCCTTCCAATACGGTGAGCTCGGCCCGGCGCAAACCGCGCCCGTGGTCGCTGCCGGCGTCATGTACGTGACCGGCGAGGAGACGACGTACGCGCTCGATGCGAAGACCTGTAAAGTGCGCTGGCAGAACACCTACGCGAGCACCGGCCCGAAGGCCGCCTTGGCGAATCGGGGTGTCGCGCTGCTCGACGGTAAGGTATTCCGCGGAACGCCGGATTCGCATTTGATCGCGATCGATGCCGCGACCGGCCGCACGCTCTGGAACGTGCCGGTGAGCGATTCGTCCGACGGCAGCAACACGGCCGCGGCGCCGCTCGCGTGGCAAGGGAAGGTCTACATCGGGATCGCCGGGAGCGAAGACGGCGTCAAGGGCAAAGTCATGGCGTTTTCGGCCGCGGACGGAACGCTGCTCTGGACCTTCAGCACGATCGCGAGCGGGGACGATCCGGGTGCCGCGACGTGGGGCAATGCCGCCGCGACGGCGACCGGCGGCGGCGGAACGTGGTCGTCGTACGGACTCGACCCGGCGACCGCGACGTTGTTCGTGCCGGTCGGAAATCCCGGCCCGGATTTCTCGGCCGATTACCGCCCGGGCGCGAATTTGTACACCAGCTCGATCGTCGCGCTCGATGCGAACACGGGGAAACTGCGCTGGTATTATCAGCTCGTTCCGCACGACTACCATGACTGGGATGCGGCGGCTCCGCCGGCACTCTTTCGCGGTGCGAACGGCAAGCCGATGATGTCGTTCGCCGGCAAGAGCGGCATCCTGTTCACGATCGACTACCGAACGCACGCGCTGGTCTCGAAGGTGCCGGTAACCACGATCCTCGATGCCGACAAACCGTTCACCACCGAGGGGACGCACTTCTGTCCGGGCACCCTCGGCGGCGTCGAATGGAACGGCCCGGCGTACAGTTCGCACGACAAGCTCGTCTACGTGAACGCCGTCGATTGGTGTTCGACGGTCAAGCTCGGCGAAGTGCGTTACGTGCTCGGCAAGTCGTTTCTCGGCAGCGGGAACGGCATGGGCGTGAAAGACGCGCAGGGCGGCACGGGCTGGCTGACGGCCGTCGATCCGCTGACCGGAAAGATAGCGTGGCGTTATCACGCGCCGGGTCTGATGGTCGCGGGGGTCACGGTGACGGCCGGCGGCGTCCTCTTCACCGGCGAGACAACCGGCGAATTCGATGCCTTCGATGCGGCCAACGGCAAGGTGCTCTACCGCTTCAATACGGGCGGTTCGATCGCGGGCGGAATCGCGACCTACGCGGTCGGCGGGAAGCAGTACGTGGTGGCGGTCTCCGGCAACCAATCGCGCACGTCGGTCAAGGGCGGCGGAGCGCCGACGATTTTCGTCTTCGCTTTGTGAGGGCGATTCCGGCAGCGCTGCTGCCGTGCGCGCTGATGTTCGCCCTCGCTACGCTTCCGGCACGGGCGATCGAACCGTCGCTTTCGGCGGACGCGGTGGCCGCGGCTATCGGCGACGGCCGGGCAATGGCCGCACGCGGTGAGGGGTATACGATCGGCGAGTACTTGCTGTTCGGTATCGACGATGCGTTTCACATCAGCGACGATGGCCAAACGATCGAAGCCGTCGCGGTCGGGACGCCGTACGAGCGCCTGCGCTTCCACGCGTATGTCCTTGCGCACGAGGGCCGGCCCCTCTCCGACGGCGACACGGCGCAATTCCTAACGGCGCATCGGAGCACGTTGGAATTGGTCGTGTTCGTCCACAGCCGTAGCATGGCGGATCGTGAATTCATGCAGCACTTCGGTGCCGGCATGCTCGATGCCGGCGGAAACGCGCGCGCCGCGGAGGTCAGCTCGACCGATCCGGTGCTCGATAGCTACTATCGCCCGGATGGATCGGTCCTCAAGAGATGGCTCGGAGTGGTGACGTTTCGCTTCGATCTCCGCGACGATGCGGCGCTAGCCGGCGCAGCCGCGCCGGCGACGTTTTCGTTTACGGATGATCGCGGCGGCGTCCACCGCTATGCGCTGAGCCTCGCCCGCTACCGGTAGCCGTGCGGGAGCTCCGGCGCCCGGAGCAAAGGAGTCCGCGTGCTGACCGAAGAGCAAAATCGCCGCTTGACCCAAGTCGGGGCCGGAACGCCGATGGGCGAACTGCTGCGCCGCTACTGGATGCCCGTCGCCGCCGAGGATCAGTTCGGCCGCAACCCGATCAAAGCGATTCGCTTGATGGGCGAGGACCTCGTGCTCTACCGCGACCTGGCGGGAACGTACGGCCTCGTCGATCGCCACTGCCCGCATCGCCGCGCCGATCTTTCGTACGGATTCGTCGAGGAATGCGGGATCCGGTGCAACTATCACGGCTGGCGCTTCGATGAGACCGGGCGCTGCCTCGAGCAGCCGTTCGAGGATACCGCCAACCCCGCAGCGCACTTTCGCGACAAGGTGCGCATCATCGCGTATCCGGTCGAAGCGCGCTTCGGTCTGATCTGGGCCTACCTCGGCCCGCAGCCCGCGCCGTTGATTCCGAACTACGAGCCGTTCCTGTGGAAGAACGGCTTCGTGCAGATCGTGTTCGCGACGATCCCGTGCAACTGGCTGCAGTGTCAGGAGAACTCGATCGATCCCGTGCACTTCGAGTGGATGCACACCAACTGGAGCGTGCGCCTCAAAGGCGCGACCGGTCCGTACGGCAAGAAGCACGTGCGCGTCGGTTTCGACGAGTTCGAGCACGGCTTCGTCTACAAGCGTCTCGTCGAAGGCATGCCTGAGTCGCACGAACGCTGGACGGTCGGGCGCATCTGTCTGTGGCCGAATGGCCTCGGGCCGTTACGCCACACCGAATTTCGCGTTCCGATCGACGATACGAACACGCTGAGCGTCACGTGGCACTTCACGCGCGTGCCGAAGGAGCGCGAGCCCTACGTACAAGGCACGATTCCGTCGTGGGAGGGCCCGATCCGCGATCCGCTCACCGAACGCTGGCTCTCGAGCCGCACGATGAATCAAGATTTCATCGCCTGGGTGGGGCAGGGTACGATCGCCGACCGCACGCAAGAACATCTTGCGACCAGCGACCGCGGCATCATCCTGATGCGCCAACGCTTCCTGGCCGACATCGAGCGCATCGCGCGGGGCGAGGACCCCAAAGGCATCGTCCGCGATCCGCGGCAGAACGAGTGCATTCCGATGCCGATCATCGATCGCGAAGTCTACGTCGACGGCCTCTCCCTCGCTGAGATGCTGGCGGACCCGTCGCTCGATCCGCGGGCGGCGTACTCGCTGCAAGCCGGACAGCCCGAAGCGGTCCGCCGCGCGCTGCTGGAAGCTATGGGCCTCGATCCCGATGAGGGGCAACTCGCGGCCGCCGGTCCGCGCACCGGCCGTTTGAGCTGGGGTTAACTAGCCGCGGTCAGCGGACGGTTCGCTTCCGCGAGGACCTCGAGCAGTTCGGTCCGGTAGGGATAGTAGCGCGCTTGCGTGCGGGTCAGGCCGCGCGCGTAGTTATCGCTCAGCATCTGCTTGTCGTACTCGACGTGCAGGTCGATGACGGTGTTGCGCTCCGGATCGCGGATAAAGCCCATCGGGTCCTCGCCCGCGGCGACCTTGTCGATCTCGCGTTCGAGCATCTGGCGGAACAGGATGACCCCGCGATCGGTCGTGCCGAGTTTTTCCAGCTCACGCTTGGCGAGCGGTCCCTGCGTGACCCACGCCATGACGTCCTGCGCGTCGAGCAGGTCGAGCTGAAATTCGCCCTGCTCGGTGCGGAACGGCACGTCGTACTGCACGACGCCGGCGAGCAAATGCGGCGGAATTTCAACGCCCGGCCGAACCGTGGTGGCGTTGTACCAATAGTGCATCGTGTGGGTGTCGTCGAGCGGCACGCGAATCTGGAAGGAGTAGCTGCGCGAGCCGTCGCGCTTCGAGCCGACCGCCAGGGTGTTCGGGAAAAACACCGGATGGCCGACGCGCCAATCATCGGCATCCTCCGACTGCCCTTCGTAGAGCCGGCGTTTGTAGAGGCCGAATTCGAATTCGTCGAACGCGATCCGCACGTGGTGACGGGAGATCGCATAGGACGGTCTGATCCCGCTGCGCTGCTCCTCGACGAACTCGGCTAAATGCCCGTGCAGCCACTCGGTATGCACCGGATCGCACGAGTTCTCCATGATCTGCAGCCAGTTGCAGGGTACCAGCGCCTGCCCGACCATCCGGATTGCCGGCTCGACGACGAACCCGTCGAGCTTGGGGATCAGCGGCGCGGGTTGCGGGCCGAGGTACCCCCAGATGAGGCCGCCGAGTTCGCCGACCGCGTACCCGCCGATGCTGACCTTGTCCCGAAAGTTTGAGCCTGCGGGTTCGTTGGGCTGCTCGATGCAGGCGCCGGTGGCGTCGAACTTCCAACCGTGATACGGGCAACGGATCCCGTCGATGGTGGGGATGCCGTACGCGAGCGATGCGCGGCGATGGGGGCAGGTCTCGCCGATCAGGCCGATCCGCCCGCTGCGGTCGCGATAGAGCACGAGATCTTCGCCTAACAGGCGCACGCGCTTGGTCCAGCGGTCGCGCATCTCGCTTGCCGTCGCGATCGGGTACCAATACCGCCGCAGCAGCTCGCCGCTCGGCGTTCCCGCCGTGACGCGCGTCAGGCGCAGGTTCTCGTTCTCGGTGATCATGCTATCCGCACTCCGCAGTTCAGGGCGGATACTCCTACTGCAGGAACGGGTTCGTCGCCCGTTCGGTGCCGATCGTGGTCGCCTGGCCGTGGCCGCAGATCACCCGCGCCGCGTCCGGGTAAACGAGCAGCTTGGTGCGGATCGAATCGACGATGTCCTCGAGGGACGTTCCGCCCAGATCCCAGCGTCCCACGGCGCCCCGGAACAGGGTGTCGCCGGCGAAGAGGGTCGTAGCGCCGCCGTCGTCGAGCGCGAACGAGGTGCTGCCCGGCGTGTGACCGGGCGTGTGGATCGCGCGCAGCCGCAACGGCCCGGCGCTCAGTTCGTCGCCGTCGGTCAGATCGCCGTCGAGCGCGACCGGCTCGTGCGCACCGGCCAAACCCGCCAGGCGGAATTGCTGCGCGAGCCGCGCGTAGAGCGGGCGGTCGGCGTGATGCAAGAGGCCGGCGCCGCCGCAGCGTTCGCGCAGCGGCCCGAGCGCGCCGATGTGGTCGAAGTGGGCGTGCGTGTGAACCAGATAGCGCGGCCGCAGCCCGTGCGCGTCCAAGCGCCGCGCGATCGCGTCGACCTCGTCGCCGCCGTCGATGACGATCGCCTCGCCGCTCGCGGCATCGCCGAGGATCGTGCAGTTACACGCCAGCATGCCGACCGGGAACGTCTCGACGATCACGGCTCGATGTGGAAATCCCGGTACGCGCGGTCGAAGTAGCCGAGCGGCTTGCCCGCGCGCTCGCCGGCTTCGAGGACGCGCCCGATGAAGATCGTGTGCGTGCCGGAGTTCAGCTCTTCATCGACGGCGCAGTCCACGTACGCGAGCACGTCGTCGAGGATCGGTGAGCCGCTCGGGCCGGCCCGGTGGACGACGTTGTTGAAGCGCTCGTGCGGCTCGCCGCCCTGGAATTTCTCGGCCAAGGCCTGTTGTTCGAGCGCCAGGATGTTGACGCAGAACCCGCCCGAGTCGGTGATGATCGGATGCGCGCGCGCGGTGCGGTTGACGCACACGAGTACCGTCGGCGGTTCGGCGGTCACGCTCGCGAAGGCGTTGACGGTGAAGCCGTGGATGGCGTCGCCGTTGCGCGTGGTCACGATGGTCACGCCGGTTGCAAACCGGCGCATGGCGGCCTTGAAGGCGTCAGTCGAGACGGGCACCGATTCCCAATCCATCTCCGATCGGAACGATCGTCGTGTCGAGTTGCGGGTGGTTGATGAAAGTCTTGCTGAAGGCGCGCAGCGCCCTCAGGTTGACCGAGTCGTGGGGCGAGGGTTCGTCCGCGGCGGTCCCGTGCCAGAGCAGGTTGTCGACCACGATGAGCCCTGACCGTTTGAGCATCGGGACGCACAGGTCCAGATAGGCCTCGTATTCGGTTTTTTCCGCGTCGAGGAACACGATGTCGAGATTGCGCTGGTAGAAACTCGGCAGGACCTCGAGCGCGGGCTGGTTGATGATCTCGACCGCGTCGAGTTTTCCGGCGCGTTCGAGGTAGCCGGCGGCGACTTCCGTGCGCTCGGCGTCCGGATCGATCGTCCAGATGTGCCCCGCCGGCGGGAGCGCCAGCGCCATCCACAGGGTCGAGTAGCCGTACGCCGTGCCGATCTCGAGGATGCGGTTTGCCTGCATGCAGTGGACGAGCACCGATAGCATCTGGCCGACGGCCCGATCGACGATGGGTACCCGGTCGTACGTTCCTTGCTGTTCGCACTCGAGGAGCAGCGGCGGCGGTTCGCGATGCAGCCGTGACAGATAAGCGAGATCGCGCACGCCTGATGTTTGCCGTACGGGCAAACCGGGAACCTGCCGACCGATACCGGGGGGTGATACCGGCATCGCTCGAATGCTGGTAGTCCGCTCACCATAGGGGGAGGTGACTTGAGTGGCGGGATCCATGCGTTTGCGGATGTTCCCGCTCAACACGGTGTTGTTTCCGGGAGCGGTTCTCAATTTGCACATCTTCGAGCCTCGCTACCGGCAGCTGGTCGCCGAATGCCTGGATGCGAACGAAGCATTTGGCGTCGTGCTGATCCGCGAAGGCGACGAGGCGGGCGATCCCGATGTACAACCGTACGCCGTGGGCACGACCGCCGAGATCTCCGACGTGACGCCGCTGCCCTCCGGCCGTTACTACCTCAACAGCAAGGGCGGCAAACGCTTCCGCATCAACGAGATCGTGAGCCGCGAGCCGTATCTGCAGTGCGACGTCGAATTTCTCGACGAGGCGCCGGGCGATCCGGCCGCGATCCAACGCCTCACCTCCGAGATCGCCGTCGAGTTTCGCGAGTACCTCAGCCTGATCGTCGAGTTCTCGGGCAGTCCGACCGACATCGCGATCCCGGAAGACCCGGTTCGCGCATCGTATGCCATCGGCGAGGCGTTGCAAGTCGCCGACGCGCTCAAACAGCAGCTGCTCGAGCTGGGCAGCGCCGAGGAGCGGCTCGATGCCGAGCTCGGCTTCCTGCGCCGCCTGTTGCCGCAACTGCGTTCGCTGCTCGAGCGCAAGAAGGAGCGCGAAGCGCCGGCCAGCAGCGCGGCGCCCGGGGGCGGCTTCCGTACCCACCAAGAGAAATTCTTCGGGAAGCACTTCAGCAACAACTGATTGCGGCTGGCTGGGTTGCCGACCGGGGGAATTCCCCGGGCCTCGCGAAGGCGATTTCCCGTGACTCGGTGCGCGGTTGCATCGAGCGGGAGGAAATCTAGGTGAAAAATCCGCTGGATTCTTTGACGGGCACGATCCTATCGGGGCTCCTCATTACGATCGTGCTGTACGTGATCGTGAAAGCGACGGGCAGCTGACATGACGACCACAGTTATCACAGCCACAAGCGTTATCGCCGGCCTCGCGCGCTGGATGCATTTCTTTTTCGGAGTCATGTGGATCGGGCTGCTGTATTACTTCAATTTCGTACAAGGGCAAGCGGTCGCGGCTGCCAATGCCGACGCCCCCGGTACTGCCGCCCCGATCGTGAAATACGTTTTGCCGCGGGCCCTCTGGTACTTCCGCTGGGCAGCGGTCGTCACGTGGATCATGGGCGCGATCCTGCTTGGTACCTTGGGCGACGGCACCGGGTTCGTGAAGGCCTTTACCTTCCAGGCGCCGTTTACCGGGATCGGCATCGGAGCATGGCTCGGCACGATCATGGCGCTCAACGTGTGGACGTTCATCTGGCAAAATCAGAAGAAAGTCCTCGGGATCACCCCGGCCACCGACGACGAGAAGAACAAAGCGCGCCGCATCGCGTTCCTGGCCTCACGCACGAACGTGATGCTCTCGATCCCAATGCTCTTCTTTATGGCGACCGGGTACTCACACCACTTCTAGGAAGAACGTTCGGCCGCGAGCACCACGTTGCGCATCAGCGCAACGTTGGTGACGGGGCCGACGCCGCCCGGTACCGGCGTGATGTCGCCGGCCACCGCGGCCACCTCCGCGTAGGCGACATCGCCGGTGAGCTTGCCGTCGACGAACGTCGTGCCGACGTCGATCACCGTCGCGCCGGGAAGCACCATATCGGCATGGATCATGCCCGGCACGCCGGTGGCGACGACGAGAACCTCGGCCTCGCGCGTATGCCGGCGCAGGTCGACGGTTTTGCCGTGCACGATCGTCACGGTGGCGTCGGCGCGCATCATCAACAGCGCTACCGGCAGCCCGATGACGTTGGAACGGCCGACCATGCACGCGCGGACCCCGCGCAGCGGCCAATGCGAACTGCGCTCGAGCAGCAACATCACCGCTGCCGGCGTCGCGGGAACGAATTCCGCACCGCTGCCGAACGCCAGGCGGCCTTGATTGGCGGGATTCGCGCCGTCGACGTCCTTGTGCGACGGCATGGCGTCGGCGATCCGGCGAATGTCCAGATGGCGCGGCAACGGCTGTTGCAAGATGATCCCGTGGACCGCCGGATCGGCACCCAGCCGTTCGAGCAGCGTCCGGACGTCGTGCGCTTCGGCGGTTGCGGCGACGGCATCGACCGTCACCGCGATGCCGGTTCTTGCACCTTCGCGCACGAGACTTTGCACGTAGGCGACGCTGGCCGCGTCCTCACCGGCGATCGCGACGACCAGATGCGGCTCGATCCCGCCTTCCCGCAGCGCGGCGCTTCGGGCGGCAATGTCGATCCGCAGTTCCGCGGCGAGAGCACGTCCGTCCAAGATCGTCGCGGTCATCGGCCAGCGCGTTCGGCGGATGAGAGGCCAACCCTGGAATCGAAGTTCGCCGCGTGATTCGAAAATCGTCGGTCGCCGCTGCGCTCTTGACCGGATTGCTCGTCTCGGGTTGCTATGCCGGCGGCGGACCCGCGCACAGCATCGACGGCGGCGGCGGTCCGGCGATGCTGACCGGTGCGCCGGCCGTGAGCTTCGCCATCCCGCGTGTCGGGGGCGGGACCGATTCGCTCGCGTTACACCGCGGTTCGATCGTGTTGATGAACTTTTGGGCGACCTGGTGTCCGCCGTGTAAGGAGGAAATGCCGGCGTTGGAATCGCTCTATCGCAGCGACCGCGCGCGCGGGCTGATCGTGCTCGGCATCGATCAAGGCGAATCGGCCGCAACCGCCGGCGCGTTTGCGCGGGCCCACGGCGTGACGTTTCCGGTCCTGATCGACGCCGATCAAGAATATGCCTCGAGCTACGTGTCGGTCGGCTTGCCGACGACGGTGATCGTCGGCCGTGACGGTCACGTCGTGAAGGGCATTGACGGCGCGCAAACGCTGGGCCAGCTTCAGTCGCTTGTCGGACCGCTTTTGGCCGCCAAGTGAACGCGCGCGCGACGGCGATCGCGTTCGCGCTGTTGGCGATCGGGTTGACGGTCGCGCAAGACGTTTGGCCGGCCCGCGACTGGTATCACGGCTGGCAGTACACCACCATCGTCGCGATCGCGATCGTCGTCATGACCGCCTACGCCTGGCGGGCGTGGCGCGGTAAGGAGGGGCCGCGCGGGAAGCGCACCGCCGTGGCGCTGGCCGGGGCGATCGCGGTTGCCGGGGCGGGCTTGCTCTCCGGGCTGATCGGACCCGATAGCATCACCGTCGTCGGCTCGCCGGGCACGGTGACGCCCGTCCCCGACCTCGGTGCCGCGGCATTTTTCGCGCCGGCCGATCCCCAAACGATTCCGCGCGGCGACGCGCTCGTGCTGCTGCGCCGGCGCGATGCCGCGACGATCGCCGTCGGCACGCGACCGGTGCCGCTCGGGCTTTGGGTCGCCTTCACGCAACCGCGGCCCGCGGCGTACGTTATCGTGCGCGACGACCGCGGCGACCGGCTGACGATCACGCAGCCCAACAACCCGTCGTTCCTCTCGCCCGTGATTCTCTTCCGGCAATCGCAGCAAATTCGCGATCGCGCGTTCCCGCTCGATACGTTTGCCGTTCCCGCCGCGCAGCGCGTCGTGCACGTCCTCTATTTCAGTCCGGCCGATCTCGCGGCGTTCCCGCACGATCCGGCCGCGCCGCTGCCCACCGAACCGGGAGCGATCCTCTCGGTCACCGACGATGCCGGCGCGCAGAAGGGCATCACGATGGCACTTTCGGGACACGACGTCGCGATCGCCGGTCTGCGCGTGACGGTCACGCTCGGTACGTATCCGGTGCTGCAAGCAGCAGCGGCGCCGCAACCGTTCGTCGTGCTCGGCGGCCTCGGACTCTTCCTCGGCGCATTGATTTGGACGCTCGTCCCGCTGCGCCGCGGCGCCCCGGCCGCTGAAGGCGCAACCCGATCTGCCGCGTACTCCAGGCAGTGATGCTTTGGCAGCGGGTGGGGCTCGTTCTTGCCGTCCTCGGCATTGCCGCCGCTGCACCCGCCGGTGCAGATCAGCCTGCAGCTGCGTCCGATAACGCCTATTGGCTCGTCGGATCGTGGCTGTGCCATTTTCGGGAGACGGACGATTCGGGAACCGCGACGTTTACCCGCAACGACGACGGTTCGATCGCGCTGAAGATGCGCTATGCGGGCAAGAGCGGCCGGATCGGCGAGTTCGATGATGCCTTCCGCTTCGCTGCGTCGAAAAATAGCTGGACGTGGACTTCGACGGCGCGCGGGGTGCCCGGATTTATGGAGACGGCGACTGCAGCTCCCTGGACGTCACAAACTTGGATGTTCGAAGGAACGCGCTATGCAACCGTGATCCCGCAACCCGTCTCGGTCGTGGGCGAGCGCAAGGTGCGCCTCGAGAACGGCTTTCGGCCGGAACAACCGCTGCGCATGCTGTTCGTCCACCTGAACGATGCGTCGTTCGAGCGTGATTTTCAGGAAGATGTGCGCGGCAAGTGGGTCACGACGAGCAGCTCGAATTGCGCGCGGCTGGTGACGACTGGCTAACTTGCCGATTCGCGCATCGCGCTTTGCGTTGCGGACACCGTCGGTCGAAGGTCCGCTCATGGCCGGCGCCGTGCTGATCCTCTGCTACCTCGCCGTCGTTCCCGTCGGCACGCTGCTCTACGCAAGCTTTCATGCCGGTTTCCTGAGCGCCGGCGACCACTTGTCGGCGGCCAATTACGTGCGCGTTCTGAGCGCTCCGGCCTTCTATCGGCTCTTCGCGAACACGATGTTCTACGGGGCCGGCGTCGCGGTGCTCGCGCTGGCGGCAGGCTTCGGTCTCGCCTTCTTATATGCACGCACGGACGCACCGTTGCGTGGTCTCGGCATGACGACGGCGCTCGTTCCGCTGATCGTCCCGGGCATCCTGAACACGGTCGCGTGGCTGTTTTTGACTTCGCCGCGCATCGGCATCCTCAATTCGATCGCCCAGACGCTGGCCGGGGTGCGTCCGTTCAACGTGTTCTCGATGCCGGGAATGATGTTCGTGCAAGCCGTGCACGCATCTCCGACCGCCTTCATCATGGCGGTGGCTGCATTTGCGTCCATGGACCCGTCGCTGGAAGAAGCCGCGATCGCGTCGGGCGCGCCGTATGCGACCGCGTTTCGCCGCATAACGCTTGCGCTCGCGTGGCCGGCGATCGCTGCCGCCGGATTGCTCGTGTTCATCCAGACGATCTCATCGTTCGAGGTGCCACAGCTCATCGGCGTCCCGGCAAACGTCGCGGTGTTTACGTCCCAAATCTATGGGGCGCTGCAAGCGTTTCCGCCGGACTATGGCGGTGCTGCGGCGATCGGCGGGATCGCGCTGGTGCTCGCGGCGGCGGGCGTCGCGTTCGTCAACCGGCTCAACCGGGCCGGCCGTTACGCCACGGTGGGCGGCAAGGCATTTCGCCCGCGGCGGATCGAGCTCGGAGCGCTGCGTCCGCTGGCCGGTGCCACGATCGCGCTGTTCTTTGCGGTGGTCGTCGTGCTGCCGCTGGCGGTGCTCCTGTGGTCGTCGCTCTTGCGAGGATTCGAAGCGCCGTCATTCGCTGCGCTGCATCACCTCAGCTTCGCCAACTACGCGGCGATGTGGAGCTACCCGCTCATCCGGCAGTCGCTCGTCAACAGCGCAATTACCTCGCTCTCCGCCGGTGCGATCGTGACGGTGTTGACGGCGATCGTGGCCTACGTGACGCTCAAGTCGCGGCTGCGGGGAGTCTGGCTGCTGGACGTGCTGGTCTCGTTGCCGATCGCGGTCCCGAGCATCCTCATGGGGGTGGGAATCCTGTTCTGGTACCTCGTGGCGCCGTTCCCGTTCCATCTTTACGGAACGCTGGCGCTGTTGATCATCGGTTTCGTGACGATCGGCATTCCCTACGGCATGCGCTACGCAACGGCCGGACTCGCGCAGATCCGCGATGAACTCGAAGAAGCCGCGGCGGTCAGCGGCGCCGATTGGCCGACGCGGTTCTTGCGCATTTACGTCCCGCTCTTGATGCCCTCGCTGCTGGCCGCTTTCCTGACGACCGTCATCATGGCGTTCCGCGAAATCTCCGCGGCGATTTTTCTGTACTCGCAGGGCACCGAGGTCGTTTCCATCGCGATCTTCGATCTCTGGTCGAACGGCCAATATCCGGCCATCGCCGCGCTTGGTTGCGTCCTCGTGGCGCTCTTATTCGTCCTGGTCGCCCTCGTGCAACGCCTGGGCGGCCGCATCGGTCTTGGAGCCGTGTGATGAAAAAACTTCGAGCGGTCGGCGCGGTCTGTATGTTTTTCGCCACCTTCGGCCCGGCGGTCGCGGCCACCAATTTGGCCGCGGCTCAGCAAGAGGGAAGCGTCGTGTGGTATGCGACGATGAACACGAAGGATATGGACCGGACCGCGAACGAGTTCATGCGTACGCATCCGGGCATCAAGGTCGAGCAACTGCGTCTCGGAAGTGCGCAACTGCCCGCGCGCATCGTAACCGAGCAGCGGGGTGGAAAATTCAACGCGGACGTGGTCTCCGGGGACTTCGCTCAGGTCAGCCAGTTGGTCGAAGTCGGCGCGTTTGATAAATACGTACCGCCGGAGAGCGGGAAATTCATCAAAGGCACGGTCGACCCGAACGGTTTCTGGACGAATCTCTATCTGAACACGACGGTGATTGCCTGGAACGCGCAGCGGCTGGCCGCCGACCATCTCAAGGCGCCAACGTCGTTTGCAGACTTTGCCAAGCCCGAATGGAAAGGCAAGTTTGGTTTCGATACCGGTGCGCTCAACTGGTATATGGGCATGCTGCAGTACGATAAGCGCGGGGGCGCCGATCTCGCCAAGCGCATCGCCGATAACTCCCCGGTCAAAACGACCGGCCATACGCAGACCGTCAGCCAGCTCGAGGCCGGCGAGTTCGACGCAACGCCGACGGCCTACGGCTACATGGCGTATCAGGAAAAGAGCGCTGGAATGCCGGTCGATTTTCGCAATCCATCGCCGCTGTTCGTGACGCTCACTCCGGTCGGGCTCGCGAAAGGGGCTCCCCATCCGAACGCGGCCCGTGCGTTCATCGACTGGCTGACGTCGAAGGCCGGGCAGTCGTACATCGTCGAGCGCGGCGGGGGTGAGATCTCATCGCGCACCGACGTCAAGAACAACCCGCAGATCTTCGATGCCAAGCGGCCCTTCACGGTCCTCGATATTCCCGATGCCGCAACGTATAATAGGCTCGAGCAACAGTTCCGCGCCTTGCTCGGCCTCCCGGGATAACGCGCCGCTAGTAATCGGTGCTGCTTGCGAAGGTGAAGCGGTCGAACTTTACCGCCGGGGCGACCAGCGCGTACGAGTAGCCGCCGGTGCGTTGCTGCACGTTCGCAAACGTGCACGAACCGAGCGCGTCGACGAGCGATTGGTTGAAGCGCAGGTTGCGAACGCCGCGGGTGAGTTTCCCGTTTTCGATCAGGAACGTTCCGTCGCGCGTCATGCCGGTGAGGATGGTCTGGCGTTGATCGACGATACGCACGTACCACAGCCGCGTCACCAGCAAGCCGCGTTCGGTGCTCGCGATCAGCTCGTCGAACGTGGCGGTGCCGGGCTCGACGACGAGGTCGAGCGGATAGGGCCCGTTTGCGTTCGGAGCGGGGAGGCCGTGTCCGGTATTCGCACGATCGAGCTTGCGCGCCCACGCGCTGTCGGTGACGACCGTGCGCGCGACGCCGCGTTCGATCAGCGCGACGCGCTGCTTCGGGGTTCCCTCCCAGTCGAACGGCGCGTCGGGATGGAGCTCGTGCGCGTAGTCGTCGCGAATCGTAACGCCGGCGTCCATTACCGTCTCGCCCAGACGCCCGCTGAGAAACGACGAGCCCTCGTCGTAGGACTGCGCGGAGAAGTGGCCGGCGAGGAACATCACGAGTTCGCCGAAGGCGGCCGGTTCGAGGATCACCGTCCACTCCCCCGGATCGACGGCGACCGGATCGGCGCTGGCCCGAGCCTTCTGCGCGGCGCGCAGGCCGAGCGCGGCGCCGTCGAGCACGTGCGCGTCGGTTGCGTAGCGCTCGGCGAAGCCGGTCGAATTGCCGGCCGTCATCTTGACGTTTGCGCCGCACTCCGTTCCGTCGAACGACGCGCCGGCGCCGGCCGTGGTCGCGATCGTCACGCCGGCGACGGCGGTCGTGACGTAGCCCGAACACCAGCAGCCGTTCGCTTCGGCCTGATCGAAAATCGCCGCCGCCACGCGCGCCCGGTCTTCGGGCGTGGCCTCGGCGGTCGAGTCGACGTAGGCCGCTGCGGGTGCGCGCACGTCCGCGTAAGCGGCGAGCGCCGGCGGTTCGGCCGCCGGCGGCGCGAAGGCGGCGATTTCGATCGCGCGCTGCACGACCGCGTCGATCGCCGCGTCGTCGGTCGCGTTGGTCGAGGCGACGCCGGTCCGCCCGCCGACGATCGCGCGGATGCGCAGCGCCACGTTCGCGACGTCGACGTTCTGGTGAATGAACTCGTGCGTGAAGCGCGAGAGCGCGCGATGGTCGCTCGTGACGATGGCTTCGGTCGCGTCCGCGCGCGAACGTTCGAGAGCGCGCGCGGCGAGCGCGCGGCGCGCTTCAGCGTCCATAGCCGACCCCCACCGAGACGTTGCGGAACCGGGCCGGCGCGGCGGCCTGGGTGGTGCGGCCGGTCTGCATCGGCTCGCCCTTGCCGCAGTTCGGCGTGCCCCACTCGAACCATGACGCGGCATCGGCGATCGCGTCGCACGAGTTCCAGAACACCGGCGTGACCCCGCCGTAGGTGGGGTTCTTGAGCATCCGGCCGCGTTTGCCGTGCTTGATCTCCCAACCGATCTGCGTGCCGAACTGGAAGTTCAGGCGGCGGTCGTCGATCGACCACGAGCGATTGGCTTCCATGTACACCCCTTCGCGCACGTCGTCGAAGAGGTGTTCGAACGGCACGTCGCCCGGCAACAGGTTCAGGTTGCACATCCGGATTATCGGGACCGCGTCCCAGCTCTCAGCGCGCATGCACGCCGTCGATGCGGCGCCGATTTGCTGCGCGGTGTCGCGCGAACTCTCGAAGCCGACGAGGATCCCGTTGCGAATGACGTCGGATCGCACGCTCTTCGTGCCCTCGTCGTCGTAGCCGACCGTGGCGAAGCCCCGCGGCATCGTGTTGTCGATCTCGATCGTCACGATCGGCGAACCGTAGCGCAGGCGACCGCGTTCGGCCGGATCGAGAAAGCTCGTTCCGCTGAAGTTCGCCTCCCAACCCATGACGCGGTCGAGCTCGGCGGCGTGCCCGCACGATTCGTGAATCTGCAACGACATTTGCGAGCTGCCCAGGATCACGTCCAGCGTGCCGCTCGGACACTGGGGCGCGGATAGCAACTGGTGCGCCTCCTCTCCGATGCGGGCGGCGTTTTCGCGCAGCTCGGCGAGTTCGAGCACTTCCCAGCCGCCGCCGAAGTACAGGCCGCGGTCGCCCGGCCAGTTACGCACCTGAGCGTCACCGTCGCCGACCGCGAGCGCCGAGATGGCGCCGCCGCTCTGATAGATCGTCTGCGCGATGCGCGATCCGATCGAGGAGTAAAACTCCTTGTCGGTGCGCCACAGGTCGAGCCAGGCGCGGCCGACCGCGACGGTCGGCGCGCTGTGCAGCGCGCGTTCGGCGTCGAGCAACAGCGCCACGCGCTCGCCCAGCGGAACGCCGGCCGGGTCGCGTTCGAGCGGCGTGACGTAGCGGTCGACGAACGCTTCGAGCGGGATCGTTCCGATCCGCCGGCGGCTCGCCATGGCACCCGCGCGCGCCGTCGCGACCGCGCGCGCGGCCGTCGCATCGAGCGAGGCGTCGTCGAAACGAGCGCAGGCCGCGAACCCCCACGCGCCGTCGGCCAGTGCGCGCAGCCCGAAGCCCTCGCTGCGCGCGTCGCGCAAGTCCGCAACGTCGCCGTTGCGGACCTCGATCCGCTCGGTACGCGTGCGCTCGAACCGTACGTCTGCATACACTGCGCCCTGAGCAAGCGCGGCGTCGAGCGCGCGCTCCGCCGCATCGGAGAACTCCATGCCGCCCAGGTACGGCGCCCGGATGAAGCTCCCCGCCAGAGCAGGGCAAGTGCGGGAGCCGGACGGCCGTGCCGATAATTGTTGCAGTGATCGTGAAGCGTTTCTTGACCGTTGTGTCGCTGGTTGCACTCTCGGCCTCTGCCGCGCGCGCCGCCGCGACGCCCGCTCCACACGCGGCGAAAGCGAAGCCCGCCAAGCCCGTCGTTCCGCACGTCGTCTTCTTGAAGTATCGCGTCGCGCCGGCCGACGAATACTTCGGGCGGCTCAAGTTGAGCATTCTCGGCATTCGCAACACGATCAAAGACATGGGCCTGAAAGCCGATGCCGATCCGCAACATGCCGCCGCGCAGGTCATGGGGCCGGTCGCGCTGACGGAAGACGCGATGCGCGACTGGGAGCATAAATATCCGCGAGACACGTGGATCCCGCCGGCGATCTTAGCGCTCGAACGGCTGTATGCGAAGGTCGATAGCGACGAGGCGCGAGCGCACGCCAGAATCGTGATGGCGTGGCTCGTCCACGACTATCCAACGAGCGGGCCGGGGAAAATCGGCAAGCAGGAACTCGAAGCGAACCTCGTCGGCGTCAAGCCACCGCTGGCGCCGGCCGCGGCGGTCGCGGGCGAGGCGGCCCCGGCGCCGCCCGAGCCGGCCAAATAAAGCTTCGTGCACAGCAAAAAAAAAGGCCTCCGCGCGAGCGGAGGCCTTGTGTTTAGCGGGGCGCCGGAACGGCTAGAACTTGACGCCCAGACCGGCGTAGGCTCCACCGTGGGAGACGCTGGACGGTGCTACGGCGTTGGTGGCCCGTAGCGAGTCGCCCAGGTAACCGCCTTCGATGAAGACGCCGAAGCCGGTGAACGATCCCAGGGTGTAGGTGGCGCCGACCTGATACCTCAGGTCGCGGTAGCTGAATTGATTGCCAACCGGCGTTGCGAATGTCGCCGAGACATTCGGATAGTACCAGATGCTCCCGTAGACCGAGAACGCCTGATCCAGATCCGGTAGCTTCTCGAGACCGAATCCGACGCCGCCCTGGCGCGGGTAGCCGTAGTTCTCGGAACGCGAGAGGTAACCGATCCCGACGTAGATGCGCGGATCGACCACTTTAAGGCCGAAGCGCCCGTCGACGTCCGTGTCGGTGGCCCGGAAGCCGGGAACGTACACTTGACCCGTGCTGCCCAGGACCGTGACGAATCCAGCTCCGTTGGGATCGCAGGCCGTGCCCACCCCCGCAGCGGTGGCACAACCGTTGTGCTGGTACTGGTAGCTGTCATAGTCGCCTTCGACCATCCAGGGTAGACCGAAGGCTGGGAATTCGAGTGCCCCGCGGACGGAGTACGAGGTGTCGGCGCCGGTAATGCCGTTGGAGAACTCGTTGTACACCTTGGGCTGGAAGACGTAGTCGCCCGCAACGAAGTGCTCGTAGTAGACCGCTTTAGCCGTCGGGGCCGGGCTCGGGGTCGGCGGCGGCGGCGGCGGCGGCGCCGGTTTCGGAGTGGGCGGCGGGGTCGGGCGGCGCGTCGGCACTGCCGTCGGCGCCGGGGCCGGCGGCGGGGCCGGAATCGGCGCCGCTACGTAGCGGACGACGACGAGCTTCTTCTCGGGAACCCACTGGACGTAGGCCCCCATGCCCTCGGAAATCACGCGGACCGGGACAACGATCGAACCCTTGTAGATCTCGGGCGGAACGTCGAGCGGCCGGGATTCGCCGTTGATGACGACTTCGGGCACACCGACCGTCACCTTGACGTCGGAGCCGGGCTTCGAGACGTCGGCCGTCTTCGAAGCGGGATCGTACGAAACCGTCGCCCCCATCTGTTCGAACATCGAGCGCAGCGGGACGAGGATTTCGTTGCCGCGCACGAGTGCGGCGAGAACGCGGTTTTCTTTCAGCCGATCGGGTTTCGAATAAACGTGGTGATCGTTGAACAGGATCGGCACTTCGCCTGAGGGCGGCGTACCGAAGTCAGCGGGTGGCATCATCATGGCCTGCGCCACAGTCGTCGGGGTTGCGAGCGTTCCAATGTTTCCATTCGCAGCCGTCGTCTGTGCGGCGGAGACTGACGACAGCCCGAAACCTACGGCAACTACGGCCGCAAGCACCCCGGTGCTCAGTCGTTTCAAAGTTCTCTCCTAAGAAATAGGTGATGTTGGTGGAATTAGGGCTTTGCGCTCTGACCGGGCGTCCGGTGAGCACGAGGATCGACGGAAGCTCCGCCTCCCTGCCGTGCTGCGGGTACCCAACAAAGTGGCCGGTTAACCGGGACAGGACTGATGCCTGCCACGCTCATACGGAGCACAACGCGGGCAAGCCAAGTAAAGGTTCCATAAGAGCAGAACAAAGCTTGCCGGCCGTACCGGCCCGCGGGCCAAAACCGGGGGCCGCGGCCCGGCCCCCGGTCAGTTGCCCAGTTTTTCTTCCAGGCGCTCTTTGAACTTTTCGCGGGTCGTCACGTACCGCTCGTGGGTGCCGTCGGCGACCTTTTCCCGCTCGTCAAAGGTCGAGAAGGCGAATTCGACGCGCTTCCCGTCGACTTTGATGATCTCAACCTCGGTGCGCACGATCAACCCGACCGGCGTCGCGGAGAGGTGGGCGATGTCGACATGGGTTCCCAGGCTGATCTCGTTGGCGTCCATCAGCGGGGCTAGGCACTGCATCGAGGCATCCTCGACCAACTGGAGCAGTTGCGGCGTGGAGAGGACATCGACCCCGCGGTTCCCGGCCTTTTCGGCGGTCATCCATTCCTCGACTCGCGTCTGACTCTGGTAGGTACGACCCACGTCGATCTTCTCGCGCATCCTTTCCCCCCTCTACGCGTTGCAACCTGATGAATCATTTCGTACATCCCTCCGGTAGGTAGCTTAGCGGTGCGTTGCGACGTGCCGGTCCAGTCCAGGCGAACGAGGGAAAAGGAGTATCATGCAACGCAGTCAGCGCGCGTTTGCGGCCGCGGTGCTTAGCGCCGTTGGCTTAACGGCGTGCGGCCACGGCGGGGGCGGTCCTCAGCAGGCAGCGCCGCTCGCCGTCGACGTCGCCACGGCGCAGCGCCAAAACATCGCGACGTATCTCTCGCTTGACGGGCAGATCACGCCGCTGCAGCAGTCGACGCTTTCGACGCCCCAGTCAGGCACCGTGATCGCGGTCTACGCGAACGAGGGCCAGCGTGTCGGCGCGGGCCAGGTGCTGGCGAAGCTCGACGATTCGACGCTGCGCGCACAGCTCGCGCAGCAGATCGCGCTCGCAGCGCAAGCTCAGGCCCAACTGAGCGGCCAGACGCTCCAAGGCAACATCACGCCCTCGCAAGCCCAATCGACCGTCGCGACGGCCGTGCAGCAACTCGCGACCGCGAAGAACAACCTCTCGACGGCTCAAGCCGCGCTCGTCAACGCGAAACTGGTCTACGACGGCGACGTCGCGCTCTACAAACAAGGCTACGTCGCCCAGACCGCGCTCGAAGCGGCGCATGCCGCCTACGTGCAAGCCGACCAGACCGTCGACAGCTCGCGGGAAGCCGAACGCCAGGCCGAGGTCGCGCTCGCGAATGCGAAGGAGCAAGGTACGAACGCGGTTCCGATTCAGAACCAGCAGATCGCCGGCGCGCGCGCGACGCTCAAGTCCGCCCAAGCGCAGGTGAAGCTGCTGCAGACGGAGATCGCGCAGTCGTCCCTCAGCGCGCCGTTCGACGGCGTGATCACGCAACGGTTGCTCGATCCGGGCGCGTTTGCCGGGCCGAACCAGCCGATCTTACAGATCTCGCAGGTGGCGCGCGTGTACGTGAACGTCAACGTGCCCGACAGCGACCTCGCCTACGTTCACACAGCGACGCCGGTAACGTTCACTTCGACGAGCGTTCCCGGCCGCACGTTCGCCGGAACGATCTACGACGTGAACGCGACGCCGACGGCGGGCACGCTGTCCTACCGCGCTCGCATCGTGATGCCGAACCCCGATGACGCCCTGCGCGGCGGGATGCTCGTGTCGGTAAGCGTGCGCAAGGAATCGCACCCCGGCGCGATCGTCGTGCCGATCACCGCGGTCGTGCAGGGACCGAGTGGGGCCGCCGTTTACACGATTGCGCCGCTGCCCGCGCCGCCCGGCGGTCCGCCGCCCGGAGCGAAGCCGGGCCCGCCCGCCGGCGGGCCGGCGTTTGCGCTGGCCAAGCTCGTTCCGGTGCAGCTCGGGTTGCAGACCGACACCCAAGCGCAGGTGTCGAGCCCGCAGATAAAAGCGGGTACGACGATCATCACGACGCGGCCCGATGCGCTACAAGACAAGAGCATGGTCGCCTACTCGCCGAATGGGCCGCCGAGCGGTCCCTCGAGAGGCGCTCAGGGCTCTCAGGCCGATTCACCATAGAAACCGCGAAACCGCGCCCGTCCGCATAGGAGCTTGAACGAATCGATGGCATCACGTACGCTGGCTGGCCTGGCGCTGTTCGCGCTGAGCGCTTTTCCGGCGGGAACCGTTCCGGCCGGCGCGCAGGGGACGATGACCGCTCCGCCGCCGACGCCCGCTCCCTACGGCTCACCGCTCCCCGCGGGGGCCGGCGGACCGGCTGCGCTGCCGTCGCCGATCTCGAGCCTCCCCCCGGCCAGTCAGCCGGTCACGCTGCCGTACCCGGCCTACGGCACGCCGGTCCCCGGGGTGAACCGGGGCGTTCCGGCCGCGGGGATCCCACAGGTCGTCTCGCTGGATCAAGCCGTTGCGATCGGCTTCGCGCGCTCGCCGCTCCTGGCATCGGCGCGAGCCGTGGTCGAGATCGATACGGCCCCGGTCGACTTAGCGAAGACGGCGGTGCTGCCGAATCTCAGCGGCGTGGCGTCGGGCGCCCACGATTACGCGCAAAACCAAAGTGCTGCATTGCGGCAGAACGGCGGCAACAGCGTGGTGACCGATAGCCTGTCGTTGGCACTCAAGCAGTTGATCTACGACGGCGGCAAGGTGGCCGCCGAGTTGCGCGCCGCGAAGGCCACGCAAAGCGGAGCGATCGCAACCTACAAGCGCCAACTGCAAACGGTCGCCTTCAACGTGGCTAACGCCTACTACGCAGCGCTCGCCGCGCAGCGTGCAACGCAGATCGCGAACGAAACCGTCAAGCTCAACCAAGTCAACGCAGACCTCGTCGCGGCTCAGATCCAGGCCGGCACGACGGCGCGCTCAGACCTCCTGACGGCGGAACTTCCGGTGGCGCAGGCGCGCGTCGCGCTCGTCAAAGATCAGGGTGCCGAGCTTTCGGCGCAAGCTGCTTTCGTCAACTCGTTGGGTCTCGACGCGAATACCTACGTGCTGCCGCAGGATGACGGCAACGTGCTCTCCGGCGCGAGCGGCGCGCCGCAGGTCGCTGTCCCGACCTATCAAGCCGCAATTACGCGGGCCTACATGTTGCGGCCGGACTTTTACGCGGGGCAACTGGCCGTTGCCAGCACCCAAGCGTCGGTCAAAGCGGCCAAGCTAGGGCTTTTCCCCAACCTCAACGGCAGCGGTTCGTACGGCATGTCGTCGACGCTCCCGAATGGCAGCGCGTTGCGCAACTCCGGCTCGATCGGGGTGGCGCTGACGATCCCGATCTTCGATCAAGGCATCACGCACGCGCAGGTCGTGCAGGCGCAAGGCCAGCTCGACGCGGCGATTGCGACGCTCGAAACGGCGCGCGAAGGGATCCAGCTCAACGTCAAGCAGACGCTGGTGAGCCTGGTGTCGGCCAGTGCGACGTTCGATCAGACGCAGGCTGAGCTCGCCAACGCGCGGGAGGTACTGCAAGCGACGCAGGCCCAGTATGCGGCCGGAGTGACGACGCTGCCCTTGTTGCTCAACGCCGAGGTCGGACTGACCCAGGCGCTGGTCGACCAGGTCAACGCCGTCTACACGCTGCGCCAAGCCGAAGCCGCGTTTCTCTACGCGGAGGGTGCCAACGCTCCGGCGTGAAGCCACGACCATGATCAGTCCGCCGGGCACCGACGTCTGCGCGCTCGCCGACGTCGCGGATGGGAAGTCGCTCGTCGTGCCGTTCGGTTACGCCGGGCCGGGGGCCGAGCTGATCGTGGTGCGGGCCGGCGACGACGTGTACGGCTACGTGAACGAGTGCAAGCACATGGGCACGTCGATGAACCTGCTCGACGATCACGCGGTGCTGACCAACAACTATCACATCCAGTGCGAATATCACTATGCGACCTACCGCTTCACGGACGGCTACTGCGTTGCCGGGCCGTGCGAGGGCAAGTCGCTGACCGCCGTTCCGCTCGCGATACGGGCGGGGCGCGTCGTAACCGCGGCGGAAGCCGCCGCCACGTAAACCGCCAGCGCCAAAAGCGCACAGCCGGCGAGCGGAATCGCGCGCAAGACGCCCCAGGCGGGGACGGCTGCAGCGAGGCCGGCGCGCTGTTGTTCGGCCGCCCACACGGCGCTCGCATCGAGATTCGGCGCGGCGTGAAAGGGGCCCAGCGCGTCGGGCCAGACCGGTGCCGGAAAGATGAGCGCCAGCGGCACCGCGATGAGCGCGAGCACCGCGGCGGCGGCGAGCGGCGGTAACGCCGATGCCGCATACGAGCGGTTCGGCAGCACGGCGTACGCGCAGGCCAGCGCAAAGGCAAGACACACTGTTTGCGCCGCGGCGTGCGGGTGCTGCGCGATGCCGAGCCAGTCGACGAGCGTTGCGAGCGCCGCGACCCCGGCGAGCATGCGTACGCGCGCGTGCGGCGACGCCGCGAGCACGATCGCGGGGATCAGCTCGAGAACGAAATCGTGTTCGTGAAAGAACGGCACGGCCCACGGCAACAGCGCAAGCGCGAACATGGCCGCCGCGCGCGGCTGCGTGCGCCAACGCCACGCACCGGCGGCGGTCAGGAGCACGGCGAATAGCGCGAGGATCGCGGGCGCGCCGTATTGGATCACCGAGGACCGTTCGGCGGCGCCGTGCCGGGCCAGCAGCCGGACGTAGGCCGGCACTCCTTCCACGCCGCCGCCGGTGACGAGCGTGAGCGCAAGAAATGCGGCCGCTGCGGCGCCGAGGAACAGTGCCGCACGGCGTTCGGTGAGCCACACCGCAAGCGGGATGGCGAGATTCGGTTGGATGCCGGCAACGCACGCGGCGAGGATCGCCCACGGCGAGCGGCGTTCGAGCGCGAGCAGCGCGACCGCAACCGCGGCGGCTGAGACCAGCGCCACTTGGCCCAATGCGATATCGCTGATGAGCGGTCCGGTCAGGCCGCCGAAGAGCAGCGCGCTGCCGGCTCGACCGAAGGTGAGTCGCCCGTACGCCATGGCGGCGGCCGCAAGCGCGAGCACGGCGAAGGCGAGCGCGAGCAGCAGCTCCCATGCGATCCGCGCCGCGTCGAACGGCAGCCGCGCGAACAGCGACCACAGCGGTAGCGATGCGGCCGGTCCGACGAACGGCAGCAGCTCGTCGTGCGTTGCGTCGACGCCCGCAATCGTGCGCTCGACCTGCCACACGTCGCGCGAGTACGGGTCGCGGCCCGCATTCCACGTTGCGCCGGCCGCGTAGTAGGCTTCGAAGTCACGCGCAAACGGACCGGGGGTGGGCGGCGGGCGGAAGAGCGTCGCGGCCAGCGCCGCCAGCACGAGCGCGACGAGCGCGAAGGCGCTACGGCGTCTCGGCGTAGAGCACCAGCCGGCTGACGGTTCCATCGTTGCCCATCGCATACGCGACGCCGCTCGGGTAGCGCACCTCGTAGGCCTGCTTGTACACCGCCGTTCCCGGTCCGCCGACCGCCTCGACGAAGCGTTCGTCCAAGCTGATGATGCCCATGCCGATGCGCACTTCGCCCGGTACGAGGCGAAACTCACCGAGTTCGCGCGGCGCGAGGTTCGGCGCGGTGTCGGTTTGCGGCACGTAGAACTCGACGCCGACGAGCAGGTCGTCCTTATAGAACGCGCTGAGCAGCCGGCGCTCGTTCTTCTCACGTATGCCGTAGGTGTCCCAGCCTTTGGCCGGATAGGCAAAGCCCGTGCCCAGCGCTTTAATCACGTCCTTGCGCTTCGTCACCCCGGTCTGAAAACGGATGTTCTCGTTGAACAAGATCACCGGCACGTCGATCGGCGGCGGCGGAACGTTGGGCTGCTTCAGCCGCTTTTCGGCAATTTGCGCGAGGATCTCGACCGCGCGCACCATCGCGAAGTCCGGCGGCGGCTTGCCGCCCGAATCGCTCACAGCGTCACGCGCGGATCGAAGTACGTCGCGAGCGTGCCGGCGAGCGCAATCGCCAAGACCAGGAAGTAGGCGACGGCGATCGTGATGCGCGCGGCCGGCGAAACCGCCAGGAAGCGCGGGTCGACGTACCCGGCCAGCACCGCCCGGATACGCGGAATTGCGACGATGCCGACCAGCACGAGGATCAGGAACACGAAAGGTCCGAAAACGTGAAAGTACACGATCCACGCGATTAGCGCGAACAGTCCCAGGATCCACAGCCGCGGATCGATCGCGCCGGCGATGCGTCCGCCGTCGAAGGGCGGGATCGGTAAGAGGTTCAGCGCGTTGAGGAAGAAGCCGACGTATGCGGCCGCGCGCCAAAACGGTTCGTGCAGGTTGAGCGCAAGGTCGTAGCAGACGGCGGCCGCCGCGATGCCGTAGACCGGACCGGCCAGCGAGGCGATCGCTTCGATCGTCAAGCTCGGCGCCGGACCACGCGCCGCCACGAACGCGCCGAACCCGGGGATGAAGAACGGCAGATCGGCGCGGATCCCGAAGTTGCGGAACGTCAGGTAGTGGCCCAGTTCGTGCACCAGGATCAGCAGCACGAAGACGATGCCGAATTTCCAGCCGAAGAACAGCGCGTAGAACCAGATCGAGATAAAGAGCGAGGCGAAGCTGAAGAGCAGCTTCGGCACGAAGAACAGCCACTTGAAGTTCAGAAGCAGAAGAAGCGCGCCCTTGAACTTCGCGGCGGCACCGGCCAGTACAGCGAGGAGGCCGCCGGCCGTTTGCCAGCCGCGGCGCGGCGGCGGTGCGACCGGGCGCTCCGGTGGAAGATATTCGCCTTCGGTTTCGGAAGGGCGTTGCTCGTGCATCAACCGGTGGTTCTCCCCGGGCCCGTGCGGCTCCGCGATTGGCGCCCGGTTTGTCCGCCGGGGGAGCTGCGCTCGATCTCCCTCCACTGGACCGCCCACGACTACGAGGCCGTTTTCCCCGCCTACCACTTCTGCCTGCGCGGGGTTTCGGATATCACGGTCGTCCAGACGCACGACCTTCGCGCGAACATGCGCGACCTGCGCCGCGATCCGTCGGGCCCCTATGCCGCCCACACGCAGGGGCGGAACTCGTGGTCGATCGGGATCGCGGTCTGCGGGATGGCCGATGCGCGCCCGTCGGACTTCGGACCGTATCCGCTGTGCGCGGCGCAGATCGACGCGCTGTGCATCGTCGCGCGCACGCTGGCGGACGCCTACGGCATCTCGCCGGCTGCGATTCGCACGCACGCCGAAGCGGCGCTCGAGGACGGCTACTTCGGCGCCGAAGACGACGATTTGCGCTGGGACATCGCGCGTCTCGAACCGCGTGCCGAGCCGCTCGAGGAGCGTGAAGCCGGGCTGACCGGCGACGTGTTGCGTGCGCGCATCGCGGCGGCGCGATGTCAACGCGGGTCCTGATCCTCGGCGCGGGCTTCGCGGGGGTCGCGGTTGCACGCGCCCTCGAACACCGTTTGCGCGCGGACGAAGCAGAGATCACGATCACCGGCCGCGACAACTTCTCGCTGTTCACGCCGATGTTGCCGGAAGTGAGCGCGGGCGGTCTCGAGACGCGGCACGTCGTTACGCCGGTTCGCGCGCAGTTGCGCCGCGCGCGTTTCGTACTGGGCGACGTCGTGGTGATCGACCTCGGCGCGCGCAGCGTCGACGTGCAGCACAGCATCACCGGGGCGAACCAAACGCTGGCTTACGATCAGCTCGTCGTGGCGCTGGGCAGCGTCACCTCGACGTTCGGTATTCCGGGCGTGGCGGAGCACGCGTTGCCGCTCAAGACGCTCGAGGATGCGGAGCGCTTGCGCAACCGGGCGATCGCGAGCCTCGAACTGGCCGACGTCACGCGCGATCCGGTGGAGCGGGCGCGCCTGCTGACGTTCGTCATCGTCGGCGGAGGCTACACCGGCTGCGAAGGTGCCGGGGAGTGGATCGATCTCTTCCGCAGCATCGCGCCGTTCTACCGGTCGATTGCACCGCGCGAGGTGCGGATCGTGCTGATCGAAGCGGGCCCGGTGCTCTTGGCCGGCTTGCCGCCCGCAATGGGTCGCTACACGATGAAGAATTTGGCGTCGCGGGGGGTGGAACTGCACGTCGATGACGGCGTGGTGGCGCTCGACGAACGCGCGATCCATCTCGCGAGCGGCGCGGTGATTCCGACCGCGACCGTGCTGTGGAGTGCGGGCGTGCGGCCGGCCCCGGTGGTGCGCGATCTGCCGTTGCAGCATGCGCGCAACGGCGGGATCATCGTCAACCGGGATTTTTCGGCTCCCGGCCGGCCGGAGGTGTGGGCGCTCGGCGACTGCGCGTGGATTCCGATGAAGAGCGCCGGCGAATGGTATCCGATGACCGCGCAGCACGCGATCCGCGAGGGACCGGCATTGGCCAACAACATCGCCGCCGCGTTGCACGGCAAGCCCACGCGGCCGTTCGATTTCACCGCGCTGGGCACGATGGCGTCGCTTGGCGGCCGGCGCGGCGTCGCGAGCTTTGCCGGCGGCTTCGTGATCACCGGCTTTCCGGCGTGGTGGCTCTGGCGCACGTACTATTTGTTGCGCCTGCCGGGCCTCGACCGGAAAGTGCGCGTCGCGCTGGACTGGTTCCTCGGCTTGATCTTCCGGCGCGACATCGCTGAGTTACGCTTGTACACGCAGCGCGCCCGGGAGCGCGCGACGAGTGATGCCGGCCTGGAAGATCGAAGCGAGGGTTTTTAGAACTGCAGCCAGGTCTGCAAGAAGACGCCGTTCGAGATGTCGTGCGTTAGGTAGGTGCTCGCGACGGACGTGCTGGCGACGGGGATCGTTATCCCGTTTAGGACGTCCGAGCCTTGATAGATCACGCCGATGCGGCCGTATTTGCTGAACCAGTAGTGCAAGCCGACGTAGGCGATGGCGTAACCGTTGGCATTGCCTTGAAACTGGTAGTCGTAGCTCGTGCCGTTGGTGATCGCGGTGTGCGGCGAGAGGGAGTTGTATCCGGCGCCGATATAGCCGGCTTCGAGATACGGCCGGTCGAGCGTGGGGTTGTACCAGCCGAGTTTGCCCTGCACCCAGACCGCCAGCGGTTGCTGCCAGTTCGTGCCCGTGTTCGGATCGTTGCCGAAGCGGTAGCTGCCTTCGGCTTCAAGCGAGAACGGAACGCCGCTGAAGACGTCCTGGTAGCGGCCGAACACCGACCCTTCCGCGAGGTTTACGTACGGAGCAGTGAACGCGCCGGCGCCGGCATAGCCGTTCGCGGCGGTCGGGATAATGAAGTTTCCGCCGGTGTTTTGTTGACACGTCCCGGCGTGGGTGCCCGTCGCCGGCGGGACGAGCCCGGTGAGCGAGCAGACGCTCGTGTTCCAGTCGAGGATCTGATCGTTGATGTCGTCGAGGTACGCGCCGCCGACCGTGATTTGCTTGTTTACGTTGTAGCCGGCTTGCGCGGCCAAGACCTGCGTTTCGTACCCGGTGCACTTGCCCAAGAACGTGGTTGCGACACCTGAAATCGTCGTCGTGCAGACCCCGCCCGGCGTCTGCAGCGCGAGCGGGTTGTTGTTCGTGGTCGAGTCGTACTGCGGCCACGTGAAGCCGTAGCTGACGCGCAGGTTGAGGCCGTACTTGTTGTAGCCCGCCGTCGCGCCGTTCCACTGATCGGCCCACAAGAGGCCCAGCGAGCCGTCGGTTTCGTTGACGCGGCCGGCTGCGGCGTTGAGTCCGCTGGGGTCGTTGTATTGCATGTAGGCGTAGTTGAAGCGGATCAGCGTGTTCGACGGATACGTCCCGCTGGAGGGGGTCGTGGCCGCAAAACCGCCAGGGAACGTTGCGCTGCCGTCTTGCGCGCTCGGCGCGCTCCAGAAAATGCGGTTCTCCAATCGACCGTGATACGAGAAGTTGCTATCGAGCGTCCCGTCGAGCGTGAGACGCAAGAGCTGGTACCCGTAGCCTTCGGTGTTTCCGCCGGCCAAGTACTTGTTCGAGTTCCCCTGGTTGCCCGAATTGGCGCCCGGGTTTCCGCCGGTGAGCGGTGAGCCTGCGGGCAACCCTAGTGCGCCGCCGCAGGTAGCGAAACCGGCCGCGGCGCAGCCCGGCGCGCCGGCCGGAAACGCGTTTGTGAACGCCGCCGTGCTTTCGCTAAGCGTGCCGGCCCGATCGTACATCACGGCGCCGAATTTCGCCCGGTTCAATGCAGCCTCGTCGTTCTTTTGGCTTGACTCGTCGGTCTTTTGCTTGGACTCGACGCTCTTCAGGCGCGAGTCGATGTCGCTAACGCGAATCTTGAGCGAGTCGATATCGCCGCGAAACGTATCGAGCAGCGCGCGCAGGGCTTCGATGTCCTTCTGACTGACCTCGGGCGCCGTTTGCGGATTGGCCAGCCGCTTCGTCAAATATGCAACCGCTCGTTCGACCATGACCGCGGCCTCGTAACGCGTTAGCGGGCGGTTTCCTTTAAACGTACCGTCGGGGTAGCCGGTGATAACCCCGTCGTTGACGAGGTCCATGATGGATTGGTAGGCCCAACTGTTGGTCGGAACATCTTTGAGGGCATCGATTTGCGCTTGCGCATCGATCTGCTCGCCCGTCATTCCCGGAACCGGGGGCGGCGCATCGGCAGACTGTGCGGCGAGCGGAAATCCTGCGATCGCGAGCGCTGCGAAAAACGCTCCCAGACGCCGGAACGACATCGGATGGATCCTTTCTAACGACGCACGCCGCCGGTCGGGCATGCTCCGTCTCGCAGCGTAGCGGCGCTAGATTAACATCGGGATGAGGGAAGCTTAAGCAGCGCTTAAGCGCGTGCGTTCAGTCGCTCGCGCGCCCGGCGAAAAATATTTCGCGTCTTAAGGTTCGCGCGAGAAGATGCCGATGATGCGCGAGGGACCGTCGAGCGCGGCGAGCGCGGCGTCCAAGCGCGCGCGATCGACCTCACCGATCTCGAAGAAGAAGCGATAGTGAAACGGATCGACGTGGTTGGGCCGTGCGACGAGCGAACGCAAATCGAGTCCGCGATCGGCGAACGCCGAGAGCGCGTCGCGCAGCGTTCCGGGCCGGTTCTCAACCTCGATCGCAACGCAGCCGAGCGTGCCCGACGCGTGCGGTTTGCGCGCGAGCAGATAGAAGCGCGTGAAGTTGCGCGGGTCGTCCTGAATCGCCGCGCGCAGCACTTTTGCGCCGTAGAGTTCCGCCGCCAGCGCCGGACCGACCGCGGCAATCGTCGGGTCGCCGAGCGCGACGATCTCCGCCACGGCGCCGGCCGTATCGGCGACCGCCACGCGTTTCCACTGCGGATGCGCGCCCGCGAAACGATGAATTTGCTCGAGCGCAACCGGGTGCGAGCGAATCTCGCGCACGTTCGCCTCGTCCGCATCGAGCGTACCGATCAGGTTCATCTCGACCGGAAACGCGGTTTCCGCGATTGCGTGCAGGCCGCGATACTCCCACAACAGATCGTAGGCGCGGGCAATCGGACCGGCGATCGAGTTCTCCACCGGTAGCAGCGCCGCGTCGATCTCGCCGCCATCGACGGCCGCCACGAGCGCATCGAACGAAAGGTAGCCGCGCGTCTCGGCGCCGGGCCGTAAGCGGCGCGCGGCGGCGTCGCTGAACGCGCCGGCTTCGCCTTGGAATCCGACGATCATTTGCTCAAGCCGGCGATCGTGCTGCGGGCCTCCGCGACGCGCGGATCGTTCGGGGCGACGGCGATGAAGTGTTCGAGCGCTGCGACCGCATCGGTGCGGCGCCCGATCGAAGCCAAAATCACGCCGCGGTCGAAGAGCGCCTGCACGAATTTCGGCCGCTGCTCGACCACGATGTCGAGTTGCGCGAGCGCCTCGAGGTCGTGGCCGGTTTGGTGCAGCGCCGTAGCATAGTCCGTGCGCACGTCCGGATTACGCGGGTCGAGCACCAGCGCGCGCTTTTCGTAGGCAATGGCTTGGTCGAACTTGGCGGCGTCGAAGTACATCCCCGCGAGCGCGACCAGCGCCGCGAGGTCGCTCGGATTCGCTTTGAGGCGCGCGCGCATCACGGCCAGCTCCTGCGCGACCGGTGCCGGGGGGCCGCCGCCGCCGACCGTAGTGCCGGGCAGGGCGGAGGTTTGCGCGATCGGCCCGTTGCCGGTTTGCGGCACCGTAAACGTACCCGGCGGATCGGTGACCATGCTCACCGGGGCCGGCGTCGCGGCGATGCGCGCATCGCCCTGCTCGGCCGGTGCGCCGCTCCCGAGCGCGGTTCCGCTGTCGGTCAAGCCGGACTTCACCAAGACGGCCATAATCGCGATGAAGACGACGGCGACGACGGTAAGAATCGGAAGCGCGATGCGCGGCGGTAGACCCATGTCGCCGGAGAGTTGCATTCGAGGCGCGAATCCTCATGCCGTGAAGCCGGATCTGCCCGATATCGCCGAACTCCAGCTGCTCTTTGCCCAGTACAATTTCGTCCATTTCGACGGCGAGATCCCATCCTTCCGAATCGCCTACAACGCCCGCTTTTCGAACGTCGCCGGGCGCATCAGCTACAAGCCGCCGCTGATCGAGCTCTCGCCCAAGCATCTGCGCGACAAACCCGAGGAGCTGCGCCAAACGCTCTTGCACGAGATGATCCATGCGTGGCTGCACGCGCGCGGCGAGAATCCCGGGCACACGCCGGCGTTCAAGCGCAAGATGCGCGAGCTGGGACTGCCGTCGATCTATCACGACCTCGGCAGCGCGGCGCCGCTGAACCCGTCGGTGAAGCGCTACGTCCTGCGCTGCGAGAAGTGCGGCCTGGAGCTGTTACGCCGCCGCAAGCCGCCCGCCAACCTCGTGTGCGCGCGCGACCGCCGCGAGCTCAAGGTTTTCGAAATCGTGGAAATGCGCGAAGTCGAACCCGCCCGCGCGGCAAATCGTGGGCGCTAGGAAAGGAAGCTGATGACACCACGGATCTCACGCCGGGCGAGCTTGGCAACGTTGGCCGGCGCGCTCGCCGGGGCGGCGCTGCCGCGCGTCGCGCGCGGTCAAGCCGCAACGCTGCGCGTCGGACTCGTTCCGATCTGGGACGTCGGTCCCTACTATGCGGCGGCGGCGCAAGGGTATTTCACCGCCGAGAACCTGGACGTCTCGGCGCAGGTCGTGCGCGGTGGCGCGGTCGGCATCCCGGCGATGCTCAACGGCGCGCTCGACCTCGTGTACTCCAACGGCACGAGCATCGTTGAAGCGATCGCGCGCGGAATCGATTTGCGGATCGCTCTGGAAGGGACGCCGGTCGGCGCGGCGCCGCCCGATCCCGGCGCATTGCTGAAACGCAAGGACGACCCGTTCAAGACCGGCAAGGACATGGAAGGGAAGGTCATCGGGGTCAACGTCCTCGGCGACGTACAGTGGATGTTCGTCCAGGCCTGGATCAAGCAGACCGGCGGCGATCCCAGCAAAGTACAGATCATCGAGGTCGCGTTTCCCGAGATGATCGCGGCGCTCAAACAGCGCCGGGTCGACTCGGTCCTCGCGCTCGATCCGTTCATGACCATCGGCCTCGGCGACCCGACCATCGATCTGCTCGATTGGATTCTCAGTCGCGTCTACGCTAACGGTCCGGTCGCGTTCTATTGCCTCACGCCGCAGACGGCGCAGACGCGCGCCAACGACATCCGCGCGTTCATGCGGGCGTACCGGCGCGGCGCCGCCTGGATGAACGCCAACCAGGGCAAGGACGCGTTCTTCAGCCTGATCGCGGGCTTCACGGGAATGAACGCCGACCTGATCCGGAAGATGACCCAGATCCCGGCCCATGCCGACATCGACCGCAATACGTTACCGCGCTTAACGACCTTGATGACGCAGACGGGTCTCCTCACGGCCAACGTTGATCTTCGCACGAAGATCTTTGCCTGACCGATGGATACGTGGGTCACCTTTGCCGCGCCGGCGGAGACGATTGCGGGCTACTCGGCGCTGCCCGCGACGCCGCCGCCGTGGCCGGCGCTCATCGTGATCCATCCGATCGCGGGCGTGACGCCGCAGATCCGTGAGATCGCGCGCAGCTACGCTGCCGAAGGCTACCTGGCATTGGCGCCCAACCTCTATACCAACGACCCGGAGGCGCCCCGGCACGACTTCGACGTCATCAACGAGGCCGCGCACATGAGCAATCACGGGGACTGGGAGGCATATCTCGCAAGCGTGCCCGGACCGCATCGCGAGCAGCTCGTCGCAGCGAGGAAGTGGATGTCGGCGCGTCCGAAAGGCGGGCACCTCGATGCGGTGCACGCCGCGTTCCGGTATCTTGCCGGTCGCGCCGACGTCACGTGCGTCGGCTCGATCGGCTATTGCCAAGGCGGAACGCTCACCGGGGCACTCGCTGCGCTGGGCGTCGATCTCGCCGCCGGCGTCATCTACTACGGGGGCAGTCCAAAAGGTGACGACGTCGCCAAGATCCGCTGCCCGCTCGAAGGTCACTACGGCGTGACCGATCGGCGGATCACCGGCGGCGTCTACGAGTTCGCACTGGCGATGAAAGCCGCCGGACGGCACTTCGCGTACTCGGTCTACGACGCCGGTCACGGCTTCATCGATGCTCCGCCCTCACTCGCGTACAACGCCGAGGCGTCGCGCCAAGCCCGTGACCGCGCCGGCGCCTTCCTCGCCCAGCACCTGCTCGGTCGCGGCTAAGCGTGATGCGCGGGAGGTTGCCGTGACGCTCCTGATGCTCGTTGTCTTGATTGCATCATTTGTGCTCCTTGGCGCACTGGTGTTCTTCGCCGAGAACACGATCCGTCCGCGCTAACGTACGATGGCTATTACGTTGTTGCTGGCGCTGGTCGTCGGCGTCGTCCTTTACCTTGGTTACGCGCTGATCTATCCCGAGCGGTTCTGAGAACGTGAACGCGCAGGGTTGGCTGCAGATCGTGCTTACGCTTGTGCTCGCGTTTCTGATCAGCATTCCGGCGGGACGGTATCTGGCGTGCGTCTTTATCGGCGGCGCGACGCTCGTCGACCGGATCTTCGATCCGCTCGACGACCTGCTGTACCGGGCGGTCGGGCGGAAGGCCACCAGCCGTGCGATGGACTGGAAAGCGTATACGCTGCACGCGCTGGCGAGCAACCTCGCGATGGCGGTTATCATCTACCTGATCCTCGTCTTCCAGGACCGCCTCCCGCTCAACCCGCTCCACCTGACCGGCGTCGAGCCGCTCTTGGCTTTCAACACGACGGTCAGCTTCATCACCAACACCGACTGGCAGAGCTACGGCGGCGAGACGACGCTCTCGGTGTTCAGCCAGATGGCCGCGATCACGTTCCCGATGTTCACCTCCGCGGCGACCGGCTTCGTCGTCGCGATGGCGTTCATCCGTGCGTTCACCGTCACCGACGGGGGTGCCGACCTGGGCAACTTCTACCGCGATCTCATCCGGCTGACGACGCGCATCCTCATCCCGGTCTCGCTCGTCGTCGCCGTGTTCTCCGTCGGGCAGGGCATCCCGCAAACGCTGCAGAGCGTCGTCGCTGCGCATCCGCTTGCCGGCGGCACGCAAACGATCGCCCTCGGTCCTGTTGCCGCGCTCGAATCGATCAAGCACCTCGGAACCAACGGCGGCGGCTACTTCAACGCGAACGCGGCGCACCCGTACGAGAACCCAACCCCGCTGACCAACGTGGTCTTCATGCTGCTGATGGCAACGTTGCCGGCCGCCATCGTCGTGTGCTTCGGGGCGATGATCGGCCGGCCGCGTCAAGGGTGGGTTCTTTACGCGGTCATGGGCGCGATGCTGTTGTCGTTCGTCCCGCTTGCGATCACGTCGGAGCAAGCGGGGACGCCGGCCTTGGCGCATGCCGGGATCGCGCTCGCGCCGACGCCCGATCAACCGGGCGGCAACATGGAGGGAAAAGAGACGCGCTTCGGGATCGCGGCGAGCAGCCTGTTCGCGACGATCACGACCGCGTTTACGACCGGCAGCGTCGATGCGATGCATGACAGCTTCACCCCGCTCGGCTCGATACCGTTGTTCGGCGGGATGATGCTGCAGAGCGTCTACGGCGGAAAGGGCGTCGGGTTCCTCAATGCCCTCATCTTCGGGATCATCGCGGTCTTCGTCGCGGGACTGATGGTGGGCCGTACTCCGGAGTTCTTGGGCAAGAAGATCGAGCGCCCGGAGATCATCTTGGTCTCGCTCGCGCTGCTGATCCACCCGCTCGTGATCTTGGCGCCGTCGGCGTGGTCGGTCGTCGCGCCGTATGGTCTCGCGGCGCTCGGAGGGGCCGGAGCGCACGGCTATTCGGAGATCCTCTACGCGTTCGCATCGGCGGCGGCGAACAACGGCTCGGCGTTCGCCGGCTTGAACGCGAACACGCCCTGGTACAATCTCGCGCTCGGATTCACGATCCTGATCGGGCGCTACCCGCCGATCATCTTCATGCTGGCGGTCGCCGGGTCGATCGCCGCCAAACCGACGATCGCGACGACGGTCGGAACGCTCCGGACCGACACGGTGAAATTCGGGGTCTTTTGGCTGGCCGTCATCCTGATCGTCGGAGCGTTGTCGTTTTTCCCGGCGCTCGTGCTCGGTCCGCTGGGTGAGTATTTCACGCTGAAGGCGGGGTCCTGATGGCGACGGTCATCGGCCGTCTCATCCCGCGCGAGCCGCTTCACAAGCTGCCCGAGGATCATGGTTACGGCGGCGAGATGCTGCGCGGCGCACTGCTCGACTCGCTGCGGAAGTTCGATCCACGCCGCCAAGTCCGGAACCCGGTCATGTTCGTCGTCTGGTTGGGCGCGTTCATCACCGCCGCGCTGGCGTTCGATCCCGACCTCTTCGGCCCGACGCACGCGTCGCGCGCCTACAACGGCCTCGTAACCCTCATCCTCGTTTTCACGGTGTGGTTTGCGAATCTGGCCGAAGCGTTGGCCGAAGGGCGCGGCAAAGCCAAAGCGGCGGCGCTGCGCCGCACGAAGATCGAACTCATGGCAAACCGTATCGGGGCCGACGGTGCGGTCGAGGTGGTCCCGGCTGCGGTGCTGCGCCGCGGGGAGCGCGTCCGGATCGAGCGCGACGGGGTCATCCCGAGCGACGGCGAGGTCATCGAAGGGACCGCGTACGTCGACGAGTCGGCGATCACCGGGGAATCGGCGCCGGTGCTCAAGGAGCCGGGAACCGACGTGTTCTCCTCGGTCACCGCCGGCACCGTGCTCGTCTCCGACTGGCTGATCGTTCGCGTCACCGCGGATCCGGGCGAGAGTTTCCTCGACCGCATGATCCATCTCGTCGAGGGAGCGGCGCGCCAGAAGACGCCAAACGAGGTCGCGCTCACCGTCCTGCTGGTCGTGCTCACGCTGATCTTCGTCATCGTCGTGACGGCAATGACGCCGGTTGCCGCCTATCTCCATGCGCGGATCAACGTGGCCGACTCGGTCGCGCTGGTGGTTGCGCTGATCCCGACGACGATCGCTGCGCTGCTTTCGGCGATCGGCATCGCCGGGATCGACCGCACGATGCGCTTCAACATACTCGCGATGTCCGGCAAGGCCGTCGAAGCGGCCGGCGACGTGCAGACACTGATCCTCGACAAGACCGGGACGATCACGGTCGGCAATCGCCAGGCGACCGAGTTCATCCCGCTCGGCGGACGCAATGCACGGGAGCTCGTTCGGGCGGCGTACCTGGCTTCGGCGTTCGATCAGACGCCCGAGGGGCGCACGATTCACGAGTTTGCCGGGAAACTGGGCGCGAAGGCCGACGATAGACAGCTGGATCGAGCACAGTTGATCGAGTTCTCGGCCCGCACGCGCATGAGCGGTGTTCAACTCGCCGACGGTCACGTCTTCCGCAAAGGCGCCGTCCACGCGATCGCACGTCACGTTGCCGAGACGTTCGGTGCATCCGTGCCGGCCGATCTCGACGAGGTCGCCGACCAGGTCGCGCGCAGGGGTGCGACGCCGCTGGCGGTCGCGGACGAAGGCGAGATCCTGGGGATCGTCGTGCTCTCGGACGTCGTCAAACCGGGCGTCCCGGACCGGATCGCTCGGTTGCGCGCGATGGGGATCCGCACGGTAATGGTGACCGGCGACAACCCGGTGACCGCGCGCGCTGTCGGCGAGCAAGCCGGGGTCGACGACGTCGTCGCCGAGTCGCGCCCCGAGGAGAAGCTCGAGATCGTCCGACGCGAGCAACGCGCGGGACGGCTCGTCGCGATGACCGGCGACGGCACGAACGACGCGCCGGCGCTCGCCCAGGCCGACGTCGGCGTGGCGATGCACTCCGGGACGATGGCGGCCAAGGAAGCCGCCAACCTCGTCGACCTCGACTCCGATCCGACAAAGCTCCTCGACCTCGTCGGCATCGGCAAGCAGATGCTGATCACGCGCGGTGCCCTGACGACGTTCTCGATCGCCAACGACGTCGCGAAGTACTTCGCGATCCTCCCCGCGATGCTCACGGTCGCGATTCCCGGCCTCGCGGCACTCAACGTGATGGGTCTAGCGACGCCGCAGAGCGCGGTGCTCTCGGCACTGATCTTCAACGCGTTGATCATCCCAGCGTTGATCCCGCTCGCGCTGCGCGGCGTGCATTTCCGGCCGGCCGGTGCGGAAACGACGTTTTATCGGAACCTGATGATCTACGGCCTGGGCGGCTTGATCGCCCCATTCATCGGGATCAAAGCGATCGATCTCGTCCTGGCGTCAGCGCTGGGGGGCCGCTAGCATGCGCGAGTTGCTTGCGCCGCTGCGCTGCGCGCTCGTGCTGTGGCTCGTCTGCGGGCTTGCCTACCCGCTCGCCGTTACCGCGCTCGCGCGCGCCTTTCCGTTCCAGGCTGACGGAAGTCTGTTGCGCGCGCCGGACGGAACCGTGCTGGGTTCGCGCCTGATCGGCCAAAACTGGACCGCTCCGCGCTGGTTCCGCGGCCGCCCGTCGGCGACGGGCAGCACGCCCTATGATGCCGGCAATTCCGGCGGTTCGAATTTCGGGCCCGCGAGCGCTGCGCTCGCCCGGCGCTTCGCCGCCGATCGCAAGGCACTCGAAGCCGCGCAGCCGGAATTAAAAGGTATCGCGCTGCCCGCCGACATGCTCACCGCCTCGGGTTCAGGGCTCGATCCCGAGATCAGCGTCGCGAATGCGATGCTGCAAGTACCGCGCGTCGCGCGAGCGCGCGGGGTGCCGGAAGCGGCGATACGGGCGCTGGTCGCGCATGCGGTCACCGAACGGAGTCTACGCGTCTTTGGAGAGCGGCGCGTCAACGTCTTGGAGCTCAACCTCGCGCTGATGCGGTCGATGTCATCTAGAGGTAACCGCGGCGCATGGCGTTGACGGCGGCTTGGGTGCGGTCGGCAGCGGAGAGCTTCTCGAGGATGTCGCGGATGTGGCCTTTGACCGTGCCCAGGCCGATGTGCAGCCGTTCGGCGATCTCGACGTTGCCGACGCCGTCGGCGATCAAGCGCAGCACGTCGAGTTCGCGCGGCGTCAACGGCGAGTCGGTGCTGGGCTGCGGCGTCGGCGCGCCGAGCCGGCGCAGCACGACATGCGCGATGCGCGGATCGAAGTAAGCGCCGCCCCCGGCGACGATGCGCACGGCGTCGACGACGGTCGAGGTGTCGGACGATTTCACGCAGTAGGCATCGGCACCGGCCGAGAGCGCGGCCAGCACCTCGTCGTCGAGCTCATGCATGGTCAAGATGACCACGTGCGTTTGTGGCGCTGAGACCTTGATTGCACGGGTCAGCGCAACGCCGTCCCGCCCCGGCAAACCGATGTCGATGATCGCCACGGCCGGGCGTTCGCGTACGATGATCTCCTCGGCGCTAATCCCGTCGCCTGCCTCGGCCACGACCCGTACCTCGCCGCTGGTCTCGAGGGCGGTGCGCAGGCCTGTGCGAGTGAGCGCGTGATCTTCGACGAGCACGACCGAGATCGGTTCGCTCATGCGCCGGCCACCGCGGGGAGCTGCAGGGTGAAGACGCTGCCTTGCGGCGTGTTCGGCGCGTAGTCGACGCTGCCGCCCGACTCGTCGGCAACGCGGCGCACGATGTAGAGTCCGAGGCCGGAGCCGCCGCCGCGCCGGTCGTCGCCGCGCGCGAACCGGGTAAACAAATGCGCCCGCGTCTTTTCGGAGATGCCGAAACCGTCGTCGGTCACGCGGACGATCGCCTTGGTGCCGCTGTTCTGTACCGTCATCGTCACGTGGCCGTCGGGGGGCGTGTGCTCGAGGGCGTTCGCAACGAGATTGGTGATCGCGCGGCGCACGTCGCCGCGGTCGCCGGTCGTGCGCGCGGGGCCGCTGTCGCCGGTAACGACCGTGAGGTTGACGTGACGGGTCGCGGCGAGGGCCTCCAACTCGGCGGCGATCTGGCGCACGACCTCGTCGAGATCGACGACGTCGCGTTCCGGCCGGCGGTCGCCGCTCTCGAAACGGGCCACCAGGAGCAAGGTTTCCGCCAGCCGCTGCACGTCGTCGGTCGCGACGACGCTGCGCTCGACGACGTCGCGATACCGCTCGGGCAGCTCGCCATAGGTGCCCGCTTGCGCCTGGCGCAGCGTCATGCCCAGCGCCGCGAGCGGGGTGCGCAAGTCGTGCGAGAGCGCGTAAACGAGATCGCGGATGACCCCGCTGCGTTCTTCGAGCGCCTCGTTGCGTTCGGCCAGTTGTTCGAATAGCCGCGCTTGCTCGAGCGCGATCGCAGCTTGCTCGGCGTAGCCGCGCGCCACGGTGCGCAATTCCTCGAGGCGCTCGCCGTGCTCGCCGAGCGCTAATAGCACGCCGAAGCGCCGCTCGCGGTCGGCGATCGGGATGGCCAGCATTTCAGCGGCGCCGAACGTATGGAGGATCAAGCGCCCGAGCGCATCGGTCGGCCCGACGGCGACGACGTCACCGTCGTCGGCTGCGCGCTGCACGAGCGAAATCGCCGCCGGCGGAAGCCGCGTTTCGTCGACATCGACCTGCGTTTGCCCGCGCCGTGCCACGAGCGTCGTGATCGGCGGGCCGGTCAGTACGAAGCGCGCTTCGGAAGCGTCCAACAACTCCAGCGACTCGTGCGCGATCGCGCGCAACACGAGTTCCGTCGAGAGCGAAGCGCGCACGCGTTCGATCGTTGCGGAGATCTGCGCCTCGCGCCGTGCGCGCTGTTCTTGCGATTCCGCCCGGCCGGCGCGCTGGGCGTTGTCGATCACGGCCGAACTGAGGTACCCGACGAGGATGATCGAGAGCGCTGCCAAGAGCCGGTCGCCGATCGCGATCGCGCTCCAGTAGTGGCCGTCTTGGAGGCCGTTGACGTAGCCGGCGATGATGTCGCAGGCCAGCGCCGCGACGATCAGGCCGAGCCGGAAGCGACGGCTGCTGCCTAGGCTGCTCAATACGATCGGGACGTCGAGCAGGATCGCCGCCACGAAGAGCTGCGGCGTCAATAAATCGACGACGAACGCCCCGAGGAGCGAGAGCACGCACACGACCGGTACGAAGCGGTACGGCACCGCCTGCGCTTCCTCAATGCTCACCGTGCCCCTCCGCCGAAGGGACCGCGGGTATGGATCGTTCCGTGCGTCCGAACGCCGATGAACTGCTGGCCGAACTCGGCTTTCGGGCACGGCTCACGATCTATCTGGCCGGCGCGCCGGGTGCCGGGAAAACTTACCGCCTGCTGACCGAAGCCCGCTTCCAGCGCCAAGCCGGACGGCGCGTCGCGATCGGCTGGATTGAAACGAAGGACCGCCCCGGCCTCGACGAGCTGGCCCGGGATCTGCCGCGCATCCCGCTGCGGCAGTTCGACGTCAACGGCATGACCATCGAAGACTTCGATGTCGACGCGGCGCTCGCCAGCGACTTCGAGACGATCGTCCTCGACGAGCTCGCGCATTCGAATCCGTCCGGTGCAACGCACGCCAAGCGCTGGCAAGATGCGCTCGCGCTGCGCGCCGCCGGGAAATCCGTCCTCGGTGCGTTCAACATCCAGCATCTGGAAACGGTCGCGCTGACCGCCGAACGCATCATCGGCCACCCGATTCGCGAAATCGTGCCCATCTCGCTGCTCAAGAGCGCCGACGGTGTCATCGCCCTCGACGTCTCGCCGGCGGTGCTGGAATCACGCTTGCGCAGCGGCCGGATCGTGCGCAGCGACGATATCGATCGCGCCGCGCAGGGCGTCTTCCAGCCAAGTAATCTCCAGATGATGCGCGACCTGTTGCTGCAGACCGTCGATGCACTGACCGAGCCGGTGGTGAGCGCGGCGAAAACGTCGACGGCGCTGGCGATCGTGAACGCGGACGATGAGTGCGGGACCTATCTGCGGCGCGTCGGGGCGCTTGCCGACGTGCTCGATCTGGCCGTCGAAGTGACGATCGTCGGTGGTGGGGCTGCCGACGACGAGCTCGCGAACCTCGCCCGTGCGGCGGCCGACGCGGCGATCATCGAGCCGCCGCCGCGGCTTT
>Ga0209415_10000574_pt1 | contig 68591 bp, 57 predicted proteins | sample PeaSoiSIISIP2007_FD_187696 | JGI IMG/M metagenome (GOLD analysis project Ga0209415, IMG submission 187696) | Peat soil microbial communities from Weissenstadt, Germany - SII-SIP-2007 (SPAdes) (version 2) | ecosystem: Environmental > Terrestrial > Soil > Wetlands > Peat | place: Germany...
ACATGGATCAATAGTGTCTAAACGATGCCTTCGCCTCCGGCTGCGGCAGGCGGAAAGCGCCGCTCGGGCTATCGTGGCACCCTTCATTTAAGATGAAATGTGCCACTAGGACGATTTGTCAGGATGACGCTCGTCATGAGGTGAACGAGATGATCCGCCCGTGACGCGAATGAGGGTTGGTCGACCGCCCAGCCGAGAGCCGTTATCAGGGCGAACAGGTCGTCCCCATTCATATCGGCGCGCGCCGTTCCCTCGCTTTGAGCACGAAGCAGTAGTCGCGCGCCTGCTGAGTGCACCGCTGCGCACGAAGCATAAAGAGCGGAGTCCGGGTTCGTGTGGGCGGCCGCCATCATGGCGACAACGCCCCGATAGCTTTGGGTGAATGCCACCAAGTCTCGAAACCAGGAGAGAAGTGCTTCGTCAGCCGAAGTCGACGTTTCGAGCTCGTCTGCCTTCTGCGTCAGTGAGTCCAGATTGGTACACAGCAACGCTTCGAACAGGGCTTCTCGCGTCGGGAAACGACGAAGCAGTGTGGCCAGCCCGACGCCGGCCCGGCGGGCGATATCGCGCATCGACGCGTCGGCTCCATGCTCGGCGACGACGTCACGCGCGACCGTGAGAATTTGGCTGCGATTTTTTTCTGCGTCGGCTCGCATGGATTGCCTTGATAAATGGATCAGTGATCCATATATGTGGGTCAGTGATCCATTTAATGGAAGCGGATCAGTGATCCACTCAATATAGTGCTTGTCTGCAAATAGCAACAGGTGCTGCCCGACACGACGAAAAGGAGAAATCATGGGAAAGCTTGAGGGTAAGGTTGCCGTCATCACGGGCGGCGCCACCGGCATCGGCCGCGCCGCAGCAAAGCGCTTCATCGAAGAGGGCGCCTTCGTTTTCATCTTCGGCCGCCGGCAGGAAGCGCTCGACGCGGCTGTGGCCGACCTTGGGCCCAATGCCCGCGCGGTGAAGGGCTCGGTCTCGGATGAGGCCGACCTCGACCGGCTCTATGCGGCGGTGAAGGCCGAGCGCGGAACCCTCGACATCGTCTTCGCCAATGCCGGGGCGGGAAGCCCGCTTGCGCTCGGCCAGATCACCGCCGAGCACATTGACGACACTTTCAACACCAATGTGAAGGGTACGATCTTCACGGTCCAGAAGGCGCTGCCGCTGATGGGCGAGGGCGGTTCGATCATCCTGACCGGATCGAGCGCCGGCACCACGGGCGCCCCGGCAATGAGCGCCTACAGCGCGAGCAAGGCGGCGGTGCGTAACCTCGCGCGGACCTGGGCGGCGGACCTGAAGGGCACCGGCATCCGGGTCAACGTGCTGTCGCCCGGGGCGACGGCGACCGAACTCGCGAAGGCAGCGCTCGGCGTGGAGGGCCAGAAGGTCTACGCCGCAATGACTCCGCTCCAGCGCATGGCCGATCCGTCGGAGATCGGAGCGGTGGCCGCCTTTCTCGCGTCGTCGGACAGCAGCTTCATGACCGCCAGCGAGGTCGCCGTCGACGGCGGCCTGGCGCAACTCTGACGCGCTACGCCCGGCCGGTCACTCCATTCGATATTCGGAGCGCCGGCGGGCTCGGTAAACTGAAGGAGACTATATATGAGTTACGCAATTATCGGCTTCGGCAACATCGGCCAGGCCCTGGCCAAGGCATTTGCCCGCAACGGCATCGAAGTATCCGTTGCAACCACGCGCGACCCGGAAAGCTTTGCATCCGCTGCGGCCGCGATCGGACCCACGATCATTCCCAAATCACTGGCGGACGCCGTCAAGGCGGACATCGTCTTTTTGGCCGTTCGCTTCGAGGTGCACCCGGATGTCGCGAAGGCGCTGCCCACCTGGCAGGGGAAGACGATCATCGATGTGACCAATGCCTACGGCGTGCCCCCCGAGGAACTGGGAGGGCGGCCGTCTTCCAAGGCCGTCGCGCAGGCCTTTACTGGTGCAAGACTGGTCAAGGGCTTCAACCATTTGGGCGCTGCCGTCCTTGGCCAAGACCCCGCCGTCCATGGTGGCAGGAGAGTCGTGTTCCTGGCGAGCGACGATGACGCTGCCGTAGCGGAGATTGGTGCGCTTGCGGAAAATCTCGGTTTCGCGCCGATCAAACTTGGCGGGCTTTCGGAAGGTGGGCTGCTCGTCCAGGCGCGCGGCAATAGCTGGGGTCAACTGATCTTCAAGGACTTGGTCAAGTTCGACTGATGAATCGACCATGAGCACGATCAGCATCACATCGCTTACAAGGAACAGTATTATGCGCGTTTTCGTTACTGGCGGGACCGGCCATTCCGGTCCGTATATCATTTCTGACCTCATTGCAGCCGGTCACGAGGTCACTGCGCTTGCCCGGTCGGACAAGTCCGCAGAGGCGGTGTCTGCGCTTGGCGCCAAGGTGCGTCGCGGCGACCTCGATGATCTCGACGGGCTAAAAGCGGCGGCAGCGGATTCCGACGGTGTCATTCACGTCGCGCACAGGCAAGACCTGCTTCCCACCGGAGGCCTCGACGCGGTGGCTGCCGCGGAGCAGACGATCATGCTCGCATACGGCGAGGCACTGAAGGGGACCGGAAAGCCGCTGGTCACGTCGGGGAGCATCGGCTCGCCGGGTTGGGAACATCTCGGCCGTCCAGCCACCGAGGAGGATCCCCCCCTCTCTGGCGGCGAGAAGTTCAAGGGCACCTTGCGAGTTCGTAACATCGTCGAAACGACCGTGCTCGGTCTCGCCAAGCAAGGCGTGCGGTCCTCGGTCGTGCGGATTCCTACCATCATGCACAGCACGACCGACAACGCCGGCTTCCTCCCGATACTGATCGGACTTGCGAAGGAGAAGGGCGTCGTAGGCTATCCCGGTGACGGCAAGAACAACTGGTCGGCCGTGCACGCCCGTGACCTCGCCGCCGTGTTCCGTTTGGCACTGGAGAAGGGTTCTGCCGGCAAAAATTGGCACGCGGTTGCCGACGAGGCTATTCCGTTCCGCGAGATCGCCGAGGCCATTGGCAGCCGTCTGGGCCTGCCCGCCGTGAGCATTCCCGCGGACGTCCTGATGCTGCCGGGATACTTTGGGTTCCTCGCGAATTTGGTCACGCTGGACCTCCCGGCGTCCAACCTCGTCACCCGCCAGACCCTCGGCTGGGAACCGGCTCAGCCCAGCCTTCTCGCCGATTTGGACAACGGCCATTACTTCCCTGCCGGTTGATGCGCTGACGGCAGCGCGCCGGGTCGCAACGAGGCCGGCGGACAGAGACTGCGAGCAACACCCCAACTCACGAGGAGACTGCATATGAGCACTATCAGCATTATCGGCTCAGGCGGCATGGCCGCAGCGATCGGCGGCCGTACTGCCAAGGCCGGGCACACCGTCGAGGTGGTCAGCCGCGATCCCGCCAAGGCGCGCGTCTCGACCTTCCTCGAAAGTCTCGAGCTGCGTCCGTTCGATGTTGGCGGTTTGCACATGGCCCAGACGCTCGAGGCGCTCGGCCTGATGATGATCGGCCTGGCCAAAAACGGCGCCGGCACCTGGGACTTCGCCATGAACGTCGATCTCGGTTGATCGGACGAGATCCGACGTAATGGAAATGGAAACGGAGAGACTACGATGAGCATCGAAACGAATGTTCAGACTGTGAAGGACTTCTTCGCCGCGATCGGCCGCGGCGACAGGGAGGGGCTGCTGGCGCGGGCCTCCGAGATGGCCGTGAGCCCCAGGCCCTGACCCATCGACACCGATGCCACGCGAAACGATTCGTAAGGTCAGCGAATACGTTGAACAGCGGCAACGCTTTGGCGAAGCTCCAAATGGTCGGTCAGGCGTTACGAAATGGATTTGAGATGCGCAGTCGGCCATCGATCACCATCCCGTCCTGCATATCTTCTGACCACAGAGTTTTGCTGCCCGTCTGCACTGCGGAGGTAATTATCAACGCGTCAAAAATCGCATATCTATGGGCCAAAGTCGTCAAGGAGGAGCAATCAGCTTGGAGGCCGGATTGTCTCCGTGGTGAAATTTCAGGATTACGCCGTCCCGCTTGCTGAGGGCATCGACCTTTTGCTAACGTCCGACCATGGAGGGGGCCCTCCAGGAGAAGAGACGACATGGCGTCATTCATGATCAAGGTTGCCGGCGAGGGTTTGGTCGCGGCCGCCCACCGGTTGGCCGATTCCGGTCCGACGACCGGCTATGCCATCATCTATGAGGTGCAAAATGTGCCCGAAGGTGTTCCCATCGAAACGGTGATCACCGCGTTCAAAGCCTTTCAGGCTCCCAAAGATCGTTACGAAATAGACTTTTCCGAGCTTACGGTCGCTGGCTGATTGGTGGCAATGATGCAAGGAGCCGACGGCTGTGCCGAGCATCCATTGGAGGCAGCCGATCGTCTCTTTGCCATTGCTATCTCCAGACATCACGCCGGCGATTTGCCCGGCGCGGTTTCGCATTACCGGCAGGTCGCGGCCTTGCGGCCGGAAGAGGGGCCGCCGCTGATCAATCTTGGCCTGGCTTGGCAAGGGTTGGGGCGGTCCGACTTGGCGCTGGGCGCTTTTCGTCGGGCGCTTTGCCTGGACCCCGGCAATTCCGCCGCTTGGGGCGCGCAAGGCGGGGCGTTTCTGGACAGGGGTCAGGCGGTTCTGGCGATCCCGTCTCTTGGTCGGGCCGTATGTCTCGACCCCTGGGATGTCGGCGCGCACAACAATCTTGGAAACGCCTTGGCGGCGCAAGGACGCACCGAGGCGGCGACGCTGGCGTTCCGTCGCGCCGTGGTTCTCGGGCCGGACAATCCGCAGCCTTACAACAATTTGGGGGCGGCGCTGGTCGAATCCGGTGCTGCCGCCGAAGGGCTCATCGCTTGTGTCCGCGCCTTGCTTTTGCAGCCCGACAACGCGCAAGGGGAAAACAATCTGGGCAATGCCCTGATGGAGTTGGCGCGATCCGACGAGGCGATCGCCGCCTTTCTCCGGGCTTTGACGCTGCACCCCGGCTTTCTCGAGGCCTGTCTCAATCTGAGTGGCGCCCTGATCGACCAGGGAGGCTGTCGCGATGCTGTCCGGGTTTGCCTGCGCGCCATCAGCCTCCTACCCGACGATGCCAAAGCTTATAACAACCTCGGGAACGCGCTGCGTGGCTTGGGCGCGCTTGACGCTGCCGCCGGCGTCTTTCGACAGGCTCTCTTGCTGGCGCCCGATGACGCCGAGATCCATTACAACGCATCGGCGGTTTTGCTGAAATTGGGACGATTGCAGGAAGGCTGGGCCGAGTTCGAGTGGCGAAAACGGAAAGAGGGTAGCGTCTTTCGTCAAACGCCGCTGCCGGGGCCGGAATGGAGTGGCGAAGCGCTGGATGGACGAACCTTGTTGCTTTATGCCGAGCAAGGATACGGCGATGTCCTGCAATTCGTCCGATATGCTCCCCTTCTTGCCGCGCATGTCGAAGGACCGGTGCTGCTTCGGGTTTATCCGTCCCTGGTTCGCTTGCTGTCCAATCTTCCCGGCGTCGCCGCCGTCCTGTCGTCCGATGATCCGCTGCCGGCCTATCATTGCCACCTGCCCCTGATGAGTCTGCCGCAACGGCTGGGAACGACCATGGAAACCATCCCCGCCGAGGTTCCCTATTTGTTTGCCGCCCCCGGGGCGGTGCAACACTGGCGGGATCGTCTTGCCGGCTTGCCTGGGCGAAAGGTTGGGTTGGTGTGGGCCGGAGACCCCCGCAGGCATGAGCGAACCACCTGTTTGATGGATCAAAGACGCAGCCTGACCCTGGCGGCGTTCGACGACTCCTTGCGGATCGACGGTCTTCACTGGATCAGTCTGCAAAAGGGTGTGGCGGCGGAGCAGGCGCGAACGCCACCGCCGGGGACCGTTTTGGTCGATTTTATGGGCGAGATCGATGATTTCGCCGACACGGCGGCCGTGGTGTCGGCGCTTGACCTGGTGGTTACGGTCGATACGGCGGTCGCTCATCTTGCCGGCGCGCTCGGCAAGCCGGTTTGGATCCTGTCGCGATTCGACGGCTGTTGGCGTTGGTTTGAAGCGCGCACCGATTCGCCTTGGTATCCGCCGGCCCGCCTCTACCGGCAAGCGTCGTGGGGCGACTGGACATCGGTCTTGGCGGATCTTGCCGCGGATCTGCGGGCGATGGTGGCTGAAAAATTGCCGCTGGGACAATAGACCCTTCGACGGAGGCGCGCGGTTGCATTATCTTTCGCCGTCGTGACGACCTTCGATACAAACCTCTGGCGACCCCGCTTTTCCCGATCGGCCATTTCGCTGTCGATCGTGATGCATGTCTTATTGGTCTATGTTCTTCTGAACGAGGAACTGTTATGGGCCAAATTGAAGGCCGCCGACGCGCAGCAGGTCATTGTCGAATTGGTTCCCGAGACGCCGAAGCCGCGTCCGCCCAACCCGCCACCTCCCCAGATCGACGAGACGAAACCGGAGCCGCCAAAAGCCGAGGCGCCGAAGCCCGAAGCCCCGAAACCCGAGGCCGTGGAGCCGCCGTCGCTGACGGTTCCTCAGCTTCTTCCCGGGCGATTGGCTGAGCGCTCATCCGTTCCTCATCCGGCCTCTCGCAATGGGGCCGGGGGAGAGGGGCAAGCCCTCGCCATGTCGTCGGGGCCGGGATTCACCTTGCTGCCGAAGGAGCAGACCAAGGCGGGGCGGCCGGGTTCGACGGGACAGGAAGGGCCGGAACTCACCCAGAGCGAACAAGACGTCATCCTTGCCCAGGTCCTGAAATATTGGAATGTCAACTTTCATGCCCCCGAAGCCCATGGACTGGTGTTGGAAGGTGTTTTCTATGTTCAGGCCGACGGTACGTTGGCGTCGCCATTCAACAAGAACGATCCTTGGAATCCCGCTGCGGTGGTGAGGGGATATGCCGAGCTGGCGCGTGCAGGAACCTCCTTCCGGAAGGATGCGATGGACGGATTTCTTCTGGCGCTGCGTCTATGCCAACCGTTGCAATTGCCGTCCAGCAAAGGCGCATGGCCACGAAAAATCGTGATTCGGTTCGCCTTCGATTCGCTTTAACCTGAATTTGGCAGATGAACCACAGAGGCACAGAGAATGTAGAGGAAAAACAAAGACTTTGTCGAATAGCTCTCGTCAGCTTTCGGGTGAGCCTTCGGGTTCCCGTGACATTTTGAAAAATCTCTGAGTTCTCTGTGTCTCTGTGGTGAATTGCTCTTTTTAGGTTAAGGCAAGGAGCGAACCTTGCCGCGAGGGGTGCGAATGGAATCGATAAAGTCCTGCATGTCTTGACTGGGCGGCGGCGTGACCAGGCTGACCAGCAGGGTGGTCATGAAGGCCACGGGAATACCGAAAAGCCCCGCCGCGATATTGCGAACGCCGAGGAGCGGTGGAATCGCCCCAACCTGGGTCAAGACGATATAGGCGAGACAGACCGTCCAGCCGGCGATCATGCCGGCCACGGCACCGTGGTCGGTCGCCCGCTTCCACCAGACGCCAAGGACCAGGGCGGAAAACAATCCTGATGCGGCCAGGGAAAAGGCCCAGCCGACGACCGTGACGATCCCGGCCGGCCGGCTGGCGGCCACCCAGGCGGCGAGGATCGCCGCCGCCACCATCGTGAGCCTCGCGATGCTCAGATGGCGACGTGGATCGGAATTGGGGGCCAGCAGGCGAAAATAGACATCGTGCGATATCGCCTTGCCGATCGATAGCAACAGGCCGTCGGCCGAAGACATGGCGGCCGCCAACGCCCCGGCGGCGACCAGGGCAGCCACGACGAAGGGCATGCCGGCGATTTCCGGCGTGGCCAGAACGAGAGCGTCAGGGTCGATATGAAGCTGCGACAAGCTCAGGGGGCCGCCGTCGCCGCTGACCGCGGCCAGCCCAATGCGGCTCCACTGGCTGAGCCATGCGGTGTCGGCCGTGAGGCTGTGATCGGCGACCTGCTGGAGGATTTCCAATTTGGCGAAAACCGCATAGGCGGGCGCGGCGCTATAGAGCACAAAGATGAACAGCAGGCTCCAGGCCACGCTGATTCGGGCTTCGCGGACCGACGGTGTGGTGAAGAAACGGGATAGCACATGCGGCAAAGACGCGGTTCCCAACATCAGACAGAGGGCCACGCCGAAGAAATTGACGCCGTCCGTGATGCCGCTGGGCACCAGGAGGTCCGACGTTGTGCCCAATTGGCCGGCCAAGGCGCCGATGCGCTCGAGCGCCTGTCCATACATGATCTGCGGCAACGGAATGCCAGTGAGCTTGGTTGACAGGATGACGACGGGAAGCAAATAGGCCGCGATCACCACGATATATTGGGCGACCTGGGTCCAGATCAGGGCGCGCATGCCGCCTTTGATGGAGCAGAGCAGGATGCCGGCCAAACCAACGAAGACCGCGGCACGAAAGTCGATGCCGAGAAAGCGCGCCGCAATGATGCCGGTTCCGTAGAGTTGCGCCACCACATAGCTGAAGGAGGCTGAAATCAGGATGACGGTTCCGACGATCCGGGCGATGCCGCCGCCATAACGGGCGCTCAGGAAATCGGGAATGGTGAAATGGCCGAATTTCCGCAAGTAAGGCGCCAGGAGAACGGCGACCAGAACATAACCGCCGGTCCAGCCCAAAAGAAAGGCCAGGCCGTCATAGCCTGCGGCATAGATGGCGCCGGCCAGTCCAAGGAAGGACGCGACGCTCATCCAATCGGCCGCCGTCGCCATGCCGTTGTAGAGTGGAGGCATATGCTGACCGGCGACATCATCGTTGGCGAGAGGCGCGGTTCGGCCCAAAAATCCCATCGAGGCGTAAAAGGCCACGGTCAGAAGAATGAAGGCGATGCCGATAACGCGATCGGACACTCCGGCCCAACTTGCCAAGCCCAACCCCGTGGCGCAGAACAGGCAGCCGCCGAGATAGATGACGAAGACGCGGCCCATGTTCTGATTGAAGTCACCCTTGAGCATGAGAGGCCTCAATCTTCGGCAAGGTGAAAATCTTCGTCGATGCGGTTTTGGCGACGCGCGTACCAGAAAATCAGGATGACAAAGCCGATCAGAGACCCTTGCGCGGCCATGAAAAAGCCAAGCGGAAAGCCGAAAAGGACGATCTCATTCAGTCGATTGGCCAGAAGAGGAACCCCAAGTCCGAGACCGGCCCAGAAGACAAGCACGACACACATGAGCTGCGAGGTTTTCCGCCAATATTTTCGACCGATGTCGGGCGCTCGCGGGTCGTTGGCCATGCGTGCTCCTTGCCTGCTCTCAAGCGAGAACCAATCGGAACAGTCTGCGGTTGAAAGAGCGAAAATACAACGGGTCTTCATGGGATGGGGCGGTGGCCCCGACGGTCATGGACCAGGACGGCGGTGATCGGACGACACGCCAATTCGATATCTCCTCGCGTAAGGCAGGCGAGTGTGGTGAAAAATGTCGAGGATGCTGGTTGCTCCGAAGCCTCCCGATGAGCTACATCTCCTGCAAGATCCGACGTGTCCCATCGAAAATCGAGGGCTTGAAGCGAAAGCTCGCGGAGTCCTTAAGGAGAACCCATGGCGGCCTATCAGTACATCTATGTGATGAAGAACCTTACCAAGGCCTACCCCGGTGGCAAGGAGATCTTGAAAGGGCTTTATCTGTCTTTCCTGCCTGGGGCGAAGATTGGCGTGCTGGGCGCGAACGGCGCCGGCAAATCGACTCTGCTGAAGATCATGGCCGGGATCGACACGGAATATGGCGGCGAAGCCTGGGCGGCGGAAGGGGTCAAGGTCGGCTATCTGTCGCAGGAGCCGCAGCTCGACCCTTCCAAGGATGTTCTTGGCAATGTGATGGAGGGCGTCGGTGAAACCAAGGCGCTGCTCGATCGCTATGACGCCGTTGCGGCGCGCTTCGCCGAAGAGCTGTCCGACGACGAGATGAACGCTCTGATCACCGAGCAGGGCGAGCTTCAAGAAAAGATCGATCATCTCAATGCCTGGGACCTGCAGCGCAATGTCGAAATCGCCATGGACGCTTTGCGCTGTCCGTCCGGCGATGCCAGCGTCGAAAAACTGTCGGGCGGCGAGAAGCGTCGCGTGGCGCTCTGCCGGCTGCTGCTCAGTCATCCCGATATGCTGCTGCTCGACGAGCCGACCAACCATCTTGACGCCGAATCGGTGGCGTGGCTGGAGAAATTCCTCGAAAACTACACCGGTACCGTGGTGATCGTGACCCATGATCGCTACTTCCTCGACAATGTGACCGGTTGGATCCTGGAACTGGAGCGTGGTCACGGCATTCCCTATGAGGGGAACTATACCGGCTGGCTTGAGCAGAAGGGGCAACGCCTGGCCCAGGAGGAAAAGGAAGAAAGCTCGCGGCAACGCGAGATCAAGGAAGAGCTGGAGTGGGTGCGCGCCAGTCCGCGGGCGCGCCAGGCGAAGAACAAGGCCCGCATCACCGCCTTTGAAAATCTGGTCGCCGAGGCGAACGAGAAGCAGACCGGTAGCGCGCAGATCGTCATTCCCCCGGGGCCGCGATTGGGCAGTCTGGTTTTCGAAGCCGAACATCTCACGAAGGGATTCGGCGATCGTCTGCTGATCGACGATTTCAGCTTCCGCCTGCCGCCCGGCGGTATCGTCGGTATCATCGGCCCGAATGGTGCCGGCAAGACCACATTGTTTCGCATGGTGACCGGGCAAGAGGCCGCCGACACCGGAACCTTCAAGGTCGGCGAGACCGTGAAGCTCGGCTATGTCGATCAGTCGCGTGACAGCTTGTCACCCGACAAGACGGTGTGGGAGGAAATCTCCGGAGGGCATGAGGAAATCGAATTGGGCAAGCGCAAGATGCCCAGTCGTGCCTACGTCGCGCAATTCAACTTCAGAGGGTCCGACCAACAAAAGAAGGTCGGCCAATTGTCCGGTGGCGAACGCAACCGCGTGCATCTCGCCAAGATGCTGAAGCAAGGCGCCAACGTCATTCTCCTTGACGAACCGACCAACGACCTTGACGTCGATACCTTGCGGGCGCTTGAGGAATCTTTGGTCGAGTTTCCCGGTTGCGCTGTGGTCATCTCGCATGATCGTTGGTTCCTCGATCGCATCGCCACCCATATCATCGCTTTCGAGGGCGATAGCCAGCTGGTTTTCTTCGAGGGCAACTACGCCGATTACGAAGTCGACAAGCATCGCCGCCTGGGCGCCGAAGCCGATCAGCCGCATCGCATCAAATACAAGCCCTTGGTGCGGAACTAAGGAACGAAGCAGAAAACGCCGTCATTGCGAGGCGCGGAGCGACGCGGCAATCCAGAGGGGGCAAAACCGTGCCCTGGATTGCGTCGCTTCGCTCGCAATGATGGAACGTCTGTCGTCCAAGGAGAGGCCTCACGATGCCTCTCGTCCCCAAGCCACCAACGAAAATCCCAGAAAACCTGCCGGGCGCGTTTGCTGTAATCGACTCATGGTTGCCGACTTGCGGCTTGTTTTCGTACCGTGGGTTGCTCTAGTATTGATAATCAGTCGCATAATTGGCGGCTGCATCGGTACGGATGGCGGCCAATGACGCGTGAACGTAAAGAGCGAGACGATATCTCGGATCAGACGATCGAGAGCGTTCTGCGTAGAAGCGAGGAGCGGTTTCGCTTGGTGGTCGAATCGGCGCCGAATGCCATGGTGATGACCGATGCCGCCGGGATCATCGAAATGGTCAATGCCCAGGCCGAGCGCGTGTTCGGTTATGAGCGTGTCGAACTGCTGGGGCAACCGGTCGAAATGCTGGTTCCGCTACGCTTTCGACCTCACCACCCCGACATGCGGGCGTCTTTCCACGCGGACCCTCGGACTCGTCCAATGGGGGCTGGGCGGGACCTTTTTGGTGTTCGCAAGGACGGGAGTGAATTTCCGGTGGAAATCGGTCTTAATCCGATTGAAACGGACGAGGGGATGATGGTGCTCGCGGCCATCGTCGATATTTCCGATAGAAAACAAAAAGAAGAAAAAATTCACTCCGCATTAAAAGAAAAGGAAATTCTTCTTGGGGAAATTCATCATAGAGTAAAAAACAATCTTCAGGTTATTTCTAGCCTTCTTGAGCTTCAGTCGGCAAGAGTGTCGGATCCGATCGCCTTTGAAACATTGAAGGACAGTCAGCGTCGGATCCGTTCGATGTCGTTGATCCATCAGCTTCTTTTCCAGTCGAAAGATGTCGTTCAAGTCAATTTCGTGAGTTTTCTCGACGACTTGGTTCCGTCCCTGATGACGTCCTATAGCGTCGACCCGGAGAAGATCTCGTTGTCAGTCGGAGCGGTGGATGTTTGTCTGCCGATCGGCGCGGCGATTCCTTGCGGCCTGATCGTCAATGAGTTGATGTCCAATGCGTTGAAGCACGCTTTTCCGGATGGGCGCCAGGGCGAGATTCATATCGATTTCACCCACCAGGCGGACAAACGGGTGGCGCTGTCGATCAGTGACGATGGGGTCGGAATTTCCGGTGATCTGGATATCGCTCAAACCGAGACCCTTGGATTGCAACTTGTGAGCCTGCTAACCGATCAATTAAGGGGGACGCTGACGATTCATCGATCGGACCCGACGCGGTTTGTCGTGGAGTTTCCAGTCGATCGTTGAGGCAGCCTGCGCAGCAGAAGGAAGGGTTCCCTATGACGAAAGCCAAGGTTCTGGTGGTCGAAGACGAGCGAATCGTCGCCTTGCATTTGCGGCAGCAATTGACCCGGTTGGGCTATGACGTCGTGGCTGTGGTGTTCAGTGGAGATCAGGCGCTCCGGAGTGTGCGGGAACATCGGCCCGACGTTATCTTGATGGATATTCACATCGAAGGCGATGTCGATGGTATCGACACGGCGTTGGAAATTCGGACCCTCTTTCAAACCCCGGTGATCTTTCTGACCGCCCATGCGGAGGAGCCGACCCTTGCGCGGGCTCGGGCGACCAAGCCTTTCGGCTATCTGCTCAAGCCGTTCTCCGAGCGCGAGTTGCATGCAACCATCCAAATGGTCCTCGAACGGCGCGCCGTTGAAGTGGCGTTATGCGAAAGCGAGGAACGATTGCGCTTGGCTTTGGATGCCGCCGAAATGGGGTCGTGGGAGTTGGACCCCGCGACGCGGCAATTGTCGCCGGGCGGTCATGCCGGACGGATCTTCGGCTTTTCCGGTGAAATCTTTTCCGGAGCTTGGGATGACTTTCTCGGTCAGGTGTATGAGGGCGATCGTCCGCTGGTCTGCCAAATGTTTGATTGCGTCATTGAGGGCAATCGTTTGTGTCAGGTCGAGTTCAGGAGCGTTCGCGACGATGGGCGTTTCTGTTGGCTCAAGGTGCAGGGGCGTGCGTTCACTTTCGACGGTGAGCGTTTCAGGCGCATTATCGGAGTGGTCCAAGACGTCACCGACAGGCGGAATGGAGAAGAACGGTTGCGGCAGGCCGCAACGGTGTTCGAGGCAACGCAGGATGGCATCGTCATCCTTGGTACTGATTTGCACATTCTGAACGTCAATCAGAGTTTCTGCGATATGACGGGGCATCATGAAGAGGAACTCGTGGGGGGCGATTTTCATTTGCTAACAGAACGCGCGGACGTCTTCGAGCCGCGCCGCGATGCCATGGCCTCGACACTCCGCCGAACCGGAAGTTGGCAAGGCGAAGTGTTTGGGATCCGTAAAAATGGGGATCGCTTTCCCCTCCAGATCAAAGCCGCGGCGGTCAGAGACGAGGCCGGGGGACTCACGCATTACGTTGCCGTTTGTACGGACATCTCCGCCGTACGCAAGGCCGAAAGCGAATTGAAATATCTTGCCCACTTTGATCCTTTGACCGGCCTGCCCAATCGGCTACTGGCCATGGACCGATTGGAGCATGCGATGACTCGTTGCCTGCGAGAGCGCGATCGGGTGGGGCTGTTGTTCGTCGATCTCGATCACTTCAAGAACATCAATGACACTTTGGGCCATTCGATTGGTGACGATCTTTTGCGGGGTGTAGCCCAACGCATGCGCAAAGCGGTGCGGAACGAGGATACGGTGGCGCGTCTGGGCGGCGATGAGTTCATGGTGGTCATCGAACAGGTTGATCGGATTGAGGATGTTGCCGATATTGCACGCAAGATCGGAACCCTCGTTTCCCTTCCAATTCCGGTGACGGCCAGTGTGCTCAGCATTTCGGCCAGCATCGGCATCAGCCTATATCCCGACGACGGCCTCACGAGAGAAGCCCTCATTCGAGCGGCCGATACCGCCATGTATGCCGCAAAGGATGCGGGGCGAAACCGTTATGCCTTCTACACCAGTGAGATGACGGCGAACGCCGTGCGCTACATGGGGTTGAAGCAGGATCTTCGACGCGGGATCGACCGCAGCGAGTTGGTGCTGTTCTACCAGCCGCAAATTTCGCTCAAGGATGGGTGTGTGACAGGCGTCGAGGCGCTGGTGCGCTGGCGTCACGCCGAAAGGGGAGTCATCGGCGCGGATCAGGTCATTCCGGTCGCCGAAAAGAGCGGTCTCATTCTCGATATCGGTGATTGGGTGTTTCGCGAAGCGTGCCGTCAGGCCAAGCTCTGGCAGGATCAAGGGCTGGTGTCATTGCGCGTGGCGATCAATGTTTCGCCGCAGCAAATGCGCAGCGGGCGCCTAATCGGGGTGATTGATGAGGCGATTCGCGAGTCCGGCGTCGCGCCATGCCAATTGGAAGTCGAGATCACCGAAAGCATGCTGCAGGACGAAGTCGAATGCGTCAGTTCGTTGCGCGCCATGAAAGACATGGGGCTGACATTGGCCATTGATGATTTCGGAACCGGCTATTCCTGCATGAGTTCGTTGAAATATCTGCCGATTCAACGGCTGAAGATCGACCGGGCCTTTATCCAGGATATCCCTGATGATCGCAATAATGTGGCGATTACCGAAGCGATCATTGCGATGGCGCACCGGCTGGGGCTCGATATTATTGCCGAAGGCGTCGAGACCGTTCGGCAGGAGGATTTTCTGCGGGCTCTCGACTGTGAAGAGGTGCAGGGATATCTGCACGCCAAGCCGATGCCGGCCGAAGAGGTTGCCGATCTCTTCGGCCGTTATCCGAGCGCGCGCCGGTTAAGCTAGCCGGCGGCCTTCAACTGGTCGAGCTTGGTTCGCATGATCGACAAAAGCCCGTCGATCCGTCCGCCATTGCTCTGCATGGCGGACGCATAATCCGAACGATGGGTGATGGCCATGCTCACGCCTTCGACGATGATGTCGACGACGCGAAAAGAGCCGTCGTCGCTTTCGCGAAGGCGCCATTGTACGGGGACTTGTGGTCCCTGGTTCCGCAAAATGTGCGAATCGACCATCCAACTGTGGTCGCCGTCCTTGCTGGCGCTGACGGTTTCCAGGCTCTCGCCGTTATAGTCCTGAAAACGTTTGGCCCATGTCAGCACGGTGATGTCCTCGAAAAGCGACAAAAATTCCTGTTGCTGATCGGGAGTGGCGGCGCGCCAATAGCGTGACAGCACGAAGCGGCCAATTTCCGGGATGTCGAAGGCGGAAACAAACAGTTTGCGGAACCGCTCGTCGCGTTCGATCTGTGAAATCTGACGATCGGCTACCGTGGTGATGGCGCGTTGCGCCAACGCGCCCACGAATTTTCTCGCGGCATCATCTGTTTGTGCGTGGCTCGGTGTCGTGCCGAGAGTGAGTACGACCAGTAAAGTGAAGGTGGCGCGTAAAAGCGTGGAACGAGAGAGCATCTTTATCACTGACGTTCGGTGTCCTCGGTAAGCACATTTGCCGGCAATGCGCTCATATTGGCCGATGGAACCACATATTGGGAGGGATTCTTGGCGCCATTGATCTCTGCGCTGCGGCGTTGCCGGTAAAGGCTGCGCATGGCGGAGTAATAGTCGAGCGATGTCCGTTTCACGTCATCGAGCGCGTCGAGATAGGCCTCGCGTTTGGAGATGGCCGTGACACCCATGCGAGTCCAATAGGCCCAGTGGCGACCGCCGGTTTGCAGATAGTAATCGAGCGGATCCGCATAGGATTCGGCCAGCATGCCGACGGCGTCACGCGGATTGGATGGTCCGAAAAGGGGAAGGACCAGATAGGGCCCATCGTCGATACCCCAGACGGCCATGGTTTGTCCGAAATCGCTTTGATGGCCGGGGATGCCCATCGGTTCGGCGACATCCATCAAGCCGAAAACGCCGAAACTGGTGTTGAGCGCAAAGCGTTCCAGCGTTGCTCCGGCAAGCGTGAAGTTTCCCTGCAAGAGATCATTGGCGAAATAGATCGGCGATTTCAGATTGTCGATCATATCGCTGATGCGGTCGCGGCCGAAGGAGGGGACGGCGGTGCGGTACCCCACGGCGAGGGGGCGAAGGAAATAGGTGTCGATTCCTTCGTTGGCAGAGAAGATCACCCTATTGGTCGGTTCCAGAGGGTCGTTGACCTGCTCGAACTCGGCTTTGGCCTCCGGGTCATCATCAGGCGGCGGCGTGGCGCATCCGACAAGCAGAGCTGCGACCGCTGCCATTCCTGTCCGCAATGCGATCTTTCCAAGGGTGCTCGACGGCATGGTTTCTTCCGCTGAAATGTCTTTGAAAAAAAAGTCTTCGGCTGGCGTACCAGAGTGTGCCACCCCGCCTTGGGTAACACAGGCTTGTCCAAAAGACCAGGGGGCACCGGTGATCGTTCTGCTTCTTGTCGTGATATGGGTAGGAATTGTGTCTGGTAAATAGGGTTGCGAAGTTTTCATTTCATTTTCATATAAATATATGTTTATATCATGATATGGCTGCATTGGTTGAAAATGGCATGGAGCGGGTCTTGATGGCGATGCGAGCCGCGGCGGAGCCGTCGCGTCTGCGTCTTCTGTCTTTGTGCTCGCAAGGGGCTTTGGCCGTCAGTGAACTGGTCGATATTCTGGGTCAGAGCCAGCCGAGCGTGTCCCGTCACCTCAAGCTGCTGTGTGATGCCGGGTTGCTGGAACGCTTTCCCGAGGGGGCGTGGGTCTTCTATCGATTGGTGGCGCGGGGGGCTGGCGCCACGATGGTGCGTCAAATCTTGGCTCTGATGTCTTTGGACGAGCCGGTGCTGTCCCGTGACAATACTCGATTGGCGGCGATCCGGCAGGCGAGGGCCCAAGCGGCTGCCGCCTATTTTCGCACCAATGCGCAGCACTGGGCGAAATTGCGTTCGTTGCACATCGATGAGCGTGAGGTCGAATCCACGTTGGTGGACATGTTAAGCGAACGCCCGATCGGCGATTTCCTGGACGTCGGAACAGGAACCGGGCGGATCCTGGAGGTTCTGGGGCCTCTGGCCCAGTCGGCCGAAGGGGTGGATGCGTCCCGCGAGATGTTGGCCGCCGCCCGTAGCGCGATCGAGGCCGCCGGTTTGCGCAATTGCGTCGTTCGACAGGGTGACATGTATCATTTGCCATTCGACGACGGCAGTTTCGACGTGGTGACCATCCATCAGGTCTTGCATTTTGCCGAGGCTCCATCGGATGCGGTCGCCGAAGCGGCGCGTGTCCTGCGGCCCGAAGGTCGTCTCGTGGTTGTCGATTTCGCGCCGCACGCTCTGGAATCCTTGCGTAGCGAACACTCTCACCGCCGGCTTGGATTTGCCGACGATGAGGTTGCACTATGGTGCCGGCAGGCCGGGTTGACGGTCACGCGAATCCTGAGCTTGCCGGGAGACCCGTTGACCGTCACACTTTGGCGGGCGAGCAGACTGGCCGCCGACAGTCTTCCAGCGTCGAATGTAACGATTCCCCTCTCCTTCAGAAAAGGTGGCGCGTAAGTATGGCCGTTCCATCCGCTTCCGGCTTGCCCGGTTCCCCAACGTCCGATCAGCAGCTTCCCGTCGCGTCTCCGGCGCGGCATTTGGCTGTTTCCTTCGAGTTTTTTCCGCCAAAAACGGAAAAAATGCAGGAGGCGCTGTGGGAGTGCGTCACGCGTTTGGCTCCTCTCGCGCCCAGTTTCGTTTCCGTGACCTATGGGGCCGGAGGGTCGACTCGCGAACGCACCCATGAAACGGTGACCCGCATCGCACGCGAGACCAACCTCAAGCCGGCTGCGCATCTGACCTGTGTCGGTGCGACGCGAGCCGAGGTCGATGAGGTTGCCCGGCATTATTGGGATGCCGGTATCCGCCATATCGTCGCCTTACGGGGTGATCCGCCCGAAGGTCAGGGGGGCTATCAGCCTCATCCGGACGGCTACGCTTACGCTCTTGATCTGGTCAAGGGGTTGAAGGCCATTGCCGATTTCGAGATCAGCGTCGCGGCCTACCCTGAGACTCATCCCCAGGCGACAAGTCCTGAGGCCGATCTCGACAATTTGAAGCGCAAGATCGATGCCGGGGCCAACCGAGCGATCACGCAGGTTTTTTTCGATGTCGATTTGTTTTTCCGTTTCCGGGATCGGGCCGTGGCAGCCGGAATCCAGGTGCCGATCGTTCCTGGAATACTGCCGGTGACCAATTTCGCCCAGGCCCGGAAATTTTCAGCGTCCTGCGGAGCGCACATGCCCGGCTGGATGGCCGAATTGTTCGAGGGACTGGACGACGATCCGGATACCCGGCGCCTGGTGGCGGCGACGGTGGCCGCCGAACAGTGCCGGGCCCTGGTTGCCGGTGGCATTGAGGAACTGCATTTCTACACCTTGAACCGCGCCGATCTCACTTATGCCATCTGCCACATCCTGGGCGTGAGAGCTGGAAAATAGCCCCTGCGTCCGCGAACACATGCTTAGGGATCATGGAAGGCCACAGATAAACACGGATGCACGCAGATAAGCGCCACTTGTCCAATCTGTGTTTATCTGTGTCCATCTGAGGCCCGATGAAACCCTCATGCGATCGCACTGTCCGAAGCGATTAACGAACGGAATGTGTGAACCACTTGCCCCCGATGGTCGTGGGAACAAGTCAGAACAGGAATTTCTGCACGATGACCAATATTCTCGAACGTCTGCAAGATCAGGTCCTCCTTTGCGACGGTGGCATGGGGTCGCAAATTCAAGGGATGACGCTCAGCGTTGAGACGGATTTTCAGGGTCATGAGAATTGCACCGACATTCTGGTGCTGTCCCGCCCGGATATGGTGCGCGAAATCCACACGCGCTATTACGCCGCGGGTGCCGATATGGTCGAGACCAACAGCTTTGGCGCCAGTCCGCTGACCTTGGGCGAGTTCGGTATCGCTGATCTGGCCTTCGAGATCAATCGGCGTGCCGGCGAAATCGCCCGCGAGGCGGCTGAGCAATTCGCCGGAGATGGCAGGACGCGGTTCGTTTTGGGGTCCATCGGGCCGGGAACCAAGCTTCCCACGCTTGGTCATGTCGATTATGACACGCTCGAACACAGTCTGCTGGTTCAGGCGCAAGGTCTGAATGCCGGAGGGGTCGACGCCTATCTGATCGAGACTTGCCAGGATCCGTTGCAGATCAAGGCCGCGGTCAATGCCGCCAAATTGGCCAATCGGCAGGCCGGGCGCGACGTGCCGATCTTCGTTCAGGTGACGGTCGAAACGACCGGGACTCTGCTGGTCGGCGCCGACATTGCCGCGGCGGCGACGGTGGTGCATGCCCTTGACGTTCCCCTGCTGGGTTTGAACTGCGCCACCGGTCCGCAGGAAATGAGCGAGCATGTTCGTTGGCTATCGGGCAACTGGCCGGGACTGATTTCCGTGCAGCCCAATGCCGGCCTGCCCGAGTTGGTCGACGGGCAGGCATCCTATCCGCTGGCTCCCGCGGATCTGGCGCGCTGGCAGGAACGCTTTCTCGAGGACGACAAGGTCAATCTGATGGGGGGGTGTTGCGGTACGACGCCAGCCCATACGGCGGCCGTCGACGCCATGCTGCGCCGCCACGCCGGGTCTGGAGTTCGGCCGCGGCCGGTCAAGCGCTCGGTGCATTGGGTGCCGTCGGTGGCGTCTCTCTACGGACAGGTGTCCTTGCGCCAGGAAAATGCCTTTCTGTCGATCGGCGAGCGCTGCAACGCCAATGGGTCGAAAAAATTTCGCCAATGCCAGGAACGGGAAGACTGGGACGGCGCGATAGCGCTCGGTCGTGAGCAGGTGCGGGAAGGCAGCCACACGCTCGATGTCTGCACGGCCTTTGTCGGGCGCGACGAGGTGCGCGATATGACCCAGTTGGTCGGTCGTATGCGCGGCGCTGTCAATGCGCCGCTGGTCATCGATTCGACCGAATTGCCGGTGATCGAGGCGGCTTTGAAGCTATACGGCGGCAAGCCGATCCTCAATTCGATCAATTTCGAAAGCGGCGAGGAACCGGCGGCCCGGCGGCTTGAGTTGGCCAAGAAATTCGGCGCGGCGGTGATCGCTCTGACCATCGACGAAGTGGGCATGGCCAAGGACGTCGAGGCGAAAGTGGCGCTGGCCCATCGGCTTTATGACTTTGCGGTGACCCGCCATGGGCTGGCCGCCTCCGATTTGATGTTCGATCCTCTGACCTTTACCATTTGCACCGGTAACGAGGACGACCGCAAGCTGGCCTTGCACACGCTGGACGCCATCGAACGGATCGCTCGCGAATTGCCCGAGTGCCAGATCATCCTCGGCCTGTCCAATGTCTCCTTCGGCCTCAAGGCTGCGGCCCGACATGTCCTCAATTCGGTGTTTCTCGACCACGCCTGCAAGCGGGGAATGACCGGTGCCATCGTCCATGTCAGCAAGATTCTGCCGCTGCACAAGCTCGATCCCGAAGAGGTGCGGATCGCCGAGGATCTGATTTTCGATCGTCGCAAGCCGGGATATGACCCTTTGCAGGCCTTTCTGGGCTTGTTCGAAGGACGCGACGGCGTGGTCACGGCGCCGAAGCCCCGCGCCGAAGCGGTGGAAGACCGTCTCAAGCAACGTATCATCGATGGCGAGAGGACGGGCCTCGAAGCCGATCTCGATGAGGCGCTTCTCCACTGGAAACCGCTCGATATCATCAACCAGTTGTTGCTCGACGGCATGAAGGTGGTCGGCGAATTGTTCGGATCCGGCCAGATGCAGTTGCCCTTCGTCTTACAGTCGGCGGAGACGATGAAGACGGCGGTGGCTTATCTCGAACCTCTCATGGAAAAAATCGAGGGTCAGCAGAAAGGCACCATCGTCTTGGCCACGGTGAAGGGCGATGTGCATGACATCGGCAAGAATTTGGTCGATATCATCCTGACCAACAACGGTTATCGGGTGATCAATCTCGGGATCAAACAACCCGTTGGAACCATCATCGCCGCGGCCCGCGAACATCGGGCCGACGCCATCGGCATGTCCGGCCTGCTGGTCAAAAGCACGGTGGTGATGCGTGAAAATCTTGAGGAAATAACCCGCGAGGGGCTGGATATTCCGGTGATCCTGGGTGGCGCCGCGCTGACTCGCAAATATGTGGAAGAAGACTGCGCCGCTGCTTACGGCTCCGGCCGGGTCGCTTATGCCCGCGACGCTTTCGACGGTCTCGATTTGATGGCCAAGGTGGCGGAAAATCGGTTCGATGAGCATTTGACCGAGGCCAAAGCTCGCCGCTTGAATCGTCCTACCAACGAACGGCGGACGCTGGGCAAGGCCGCGACGCCGATGCGGCCCGTCGACTACCAGGAAATCACGCTCCGCCGAGCAGAACTGGCCCGTCACGCCGATGTGCCGACGCCGCCTTTCTGGGGGGCGCGGATCATCGATTCGGTCCCCTTGCAGTCATTGGTGACTTATCTCAATGACACCATGCTTTATCAGTTCCAATGGGGCTACAAAAAGGCCGGCCGCACGCTGGAGGAATGGCGTGCTTGGGCGGCCAAGGAACTGAAGCCGATGGCCGTCGACTTGCTGAAGCGATGCCAGAAAGAGGGCATTTTGCAGCCCAAGGCCGCTTACGGCTATTGGAAATGCGCCTCCGAGGGCGATTCGATCGTCCTGTTCGACGAAGGTGGGCAAAGGGACGTCGCCCGCTTCGCCTTTCCCCGGCAGGCCGGCGACGGGGGCTTGTGCATCGCCGATTTCGTCCGCGATATCGATGCCGGCGAGCGCGACGTCATCGGATTGCAAGTGGTGACCATGGGGCGTGAGGCCAGCGAGGTGGCGCGGCAATGGTTCGCCGAGAACCGCTACAAAGACTATTTGTACCTGCATGGCCTGTCGGTGGAAATGGCCGAGGCCTTGGCCGAATATGTCCATACACGCATTCGCGCGGAATTGGGTTTCGGCGACGATGACGACCGCGATATCGAGAAATTGCTCCGCCAGAATTACCGTGGATCGCGGTATTCCTTCGGCTATCCGGCGTGTCCCAATCTTGAGGATCAAGGTCAGCTTCTGGCCTTGCTGCAGGCCGACCGGATCGGCGTGACCTTGAGCGAGGAATGGATGTTGGAGCCGGAGCAAAGCACCTCGGCCATCGTGCTATCCCATCCGCAGGCCAAATATTTTTCGGTCTGAAGTCTGTTTTCGAAGACCCAGTGATTTCGCACAAATAAGCGGCATCACTGGGCATATCCTTCAAGACACATAAAAAAAAGACATTGGAAGCCGCCGCTGCATTGGCGTCGCTCCATCTATGCCTAATTTTTAGTCAATACGCTCAATAAAACGCCGCGAGGACCGCGAGGTCGGCTGTTTAGAGGCGATTATTGCTAAGGCGTCTGAACAAACAAGAAACATCGCGACGTTGTTATTGGGAAGTGCAATAAAAACAGGCATGTCTTGTCCTGAGAGGCAAGGCGCGAGGCTGTGAGCATCCGTCACGCCACATTGCGGTAAAATTCATATTCTACAATTAGTTAATTGCAAGATCGAACTTGTCTTTACAGAAAAAGTGATCACTGGCGATCGGAAAATCCATCTTGCTCTGTCGTGCTTGGCTGACCATCATGCCTGTAACGGTAGATGTATACGAAGGATTTTATCTATGATTGGCCGGAAAAGTGCGCCAACATCAGGATATCTATTTGTCTGGACTAATGTAGATCCTGTTGACGAAGAAGAGTTTAATAAATGGTATGATCGGGAGCATGTGGAAGAGCGAATCGCCATTCCTGGATTCGTTTCCGGCATTCGCTATATCGCGACGGATGGCGCTCTCAAATATCTCGGCCTTTACCGCACCCGGTCTCTGGATGCTTTTCGCAGCGAAAGCTATCGACAGGCGTTCTCCCATCAAACGGCTTGGTCGGTTGCCAATCTCGGACGAATGAAAAACTGCATGCGCCGCGTATGCGCCGTCGTTGCCGAGACGGGCGTTGGAACCGGCGCATTCCTTGCCGTGTTGCGGTTTGGCCAGCCAGCCGGCGCGGGCGATATCGAAGCACTGTGCGAAGAAGGTCGATCGTTGCAGCGACGGGACGGAATTATTGCCACGCGCCTGCTTGTTCCCGACGCGACGCTCAGTTCTCCCTTGCCGGCGGAAAAATCCGAAGGCCGGGTCCTCGATCCCATTCTGTTGATTGAGGCTACCTCGGAGGCGGTTGTTCGCGACGCCGTTCAGCAGGTGAAGCGGAACGCCGGTGCGACCGGCGAGATATCGGTTTTGAATATGATGTGGCACCTGACCGAAAGCGATTTGGCCGCCGTCCGGGTTTCGGAATCGGTGGAAGGGCTGTGCGGATGACTGTTCCCGTCATCGTCGGTTCGGCCGCGACTCGGCTGCAGGACTGTCTGCTCAGGCTGAACGATCCGAATTTGCAAGGTGCGACAGTCTTTGCTCAAGTGTTCGAGGATGAGGCCCTTCTGGCGGCCGCGGCGGCCGATTCGCGTGCCGAGCGGGGCTCATCGCTCGGTCCGCTGGACGGACAGGTGGTGTCCGTCAAGAATTTGTTCGACGTGGCGGGGCAGGTGACGACGCCGGGTTCGGCCATCCTGCGCGGTCGGCCGGTCGCGCGACAGGATGCTGTCGTGGTGGCCCGGCTTCGGGCGGCGGGCGCCGTCATCCTTGGCAAGACACATATGACGGAATTCGCCTTTTCCGGCATCGGCCTCAACCCGCATGACGGAAATCCCGGCAATCCACGGGACCGGTCGCGCATTCCCGGAGGGTCATCTTCTGGAGCTGTGATTTCCGTCGTCGATGACATGGCCGAGATTGGCATTGGGTCGGACACCGGCGGATCGCTCCGCATTCCGGCGGCGCTTTGTGGCGCGGTGGGATTCAAGCCGACCGCCGGGCGGATACCGACCGACGGCGTTTTCCCATTGTCGACGACGCTCGATGTGGTCGGTCCGATCGCGCGGTCGGTTGCCGCCTGCGCCATGGCCGACGCTGTGCTGAGCGCGACCGGCGTCGAGCCGTTGGAACCAATCGACAAGACGTCCCTGGTTCTGACCATTCCGCGTGGCCGTTTGTTCGACAAGATCGAAACGCCGGTGGCAATGGCGTTCGACAGGGCTGTCGAAAAATTGCGCCTCGCCGGTTTTGGGATCCGGGACGGGGCTTTGGACCGGGAACTCGATCAACTGGCAGAGCTTGATGCTATCGGCTCCTTCACTGCGGTCGAGCTCCTGGCTCGACTGAAAGAGGAAGGGATCGACGACTTAAGCGGTGTCGATCCCAAGATCCGAGCGCGCATCGAAGCGGGGCGGCAGGTTCTCGCCGCGGACTATGTCCGGATGACGAAGCGGCGGGCCAAACTCGTCAAAAGCATGGATCAACGCCTGGAGAGTGGCGAAATCCTCTTGTTGCCGACGGTTCCACTGCTCGCTCCGGATATCTCCCGTTTGGTGGAGGACGAGGTGGAGTTCCATCGGATCAACGGATTGCTGTTGCGAAACACCCGAGTGGCCAACCTCTTCGACTTGCCGGCCATTTCGCTGCCGGTGCCCGGTGCGCCGCTGCCTGTCGGTCTCATGCTGATGGGGCGTCGTCTGGCCGACCGCCGCTTGTTGTCGGTCGCCGGCGCCGTCGAACCGATTATCGCCGATTGAATGACATTTCGCCCTGTTGTGGGCTTCTGCAATCTCAAAAAGGAGATAGGACGATGGACGCCACAGAAGCGTTGACGGTTTCCGATTTGCCGGGATCCGTTACCAATCGTTCCGCCGGAAGCGGAACGAGCCCGGCCATGATGAAACGTTTGGCCGGAGCGAGCATGGTGGGGACCACGCTCGAATGGTACGACTTCACCGTCTACAACACGATGGCGGCGCTGATCTTCAACAAATTGTTCTTCCCGTCCTTCTCGCCTTTGGCCGGGGTGATCCTCGCGTTCTCGACTTATGCCGTCGGATATGTCTCGCGGCCCCTGGGGGGCGTTTTTTTTGGCCATTTGGGTGACAAGCTCGGCCGGCGCGCTGTGCTGGTCGTAACCTTGGTGGTGATGGGCGTGACGACCTTCCTGATGGGCCTGTTGCCGACCTTTGACGCCATCGGAATTGCCAGTCCGTTGCTCCTCGTCGCGCTTCGGTTCGTCCAGGGCGTCGCACTCGGCGGTGAATGGGCCGGTGCGGTCTTGCTCTCCGTCGAACATGGCCGCCAGGATCGCCGCGGATTGAACGCCTCTTGGGCGCAAGTCGGCCCATCGGCGGGAACCCTGCTGGCGACGGCCTTGATTACCGTGGTGACGATGGCCTTGTCCGATCAGGATTTCCTGGCGTGGGGATGGCGCATTCCGTTCGTGGTCAGCGCGGTTCTGGTCGGTTTCGGCTTGTGGGTGCGGATGGGCGTCGACGAAACGCCGATGTTCAAGGAGATCGAAGCCTCGCACAAGCAGGCCAAGGCTCCCGTCGGCGAAGTGTTCAAGAAGCATTTGCGCAGTCTGCTGATTGCCGGTGGAGCGCGTGTCGGTTCGGATGTCCTTTATGCCTTGGTCGTGGTTTTCACCATGACCTATGTCACGCAAGTGCTGAAGCTGCCCCGTCCGACGGCTTTGACGGCCGTTCTCATCGGTGCGGGGTTCAACGCCATCTGTGTGCCCTTGTTCGGACGTCTGTCAGATCGTGTCGGTCGCCGTCCGGTCTATGCGCTTGGCGCCGTTGCCGGAGCGGTTTGGGCCTTTGCCTTCTTTGGGCTGATGAACACCGCCGATCCCTATTTCATCGTTCTTGCGGTGGTGGCCGGGCTGATTTTTCACGCCGCCATGTACGGCCCTCAGGGCGCTTTCGTCACCGAACAATTCGCGACCCGCGTGCGCTATAGCGGTTCTTCACTGGCCTATACCTTCGCCGGCGTGGTCGGTGGCGGTTTCGCACCGCTGATCATCGTCTCCTTGTACCAAGCCTATGGTTCGACACTGGCGGTCTCTCTTTACGTCGTGGCGGCGTTGTGCGTCACCGGGCTCGCTTTGGCGGTCGCACGGGAAACGGCGCATCAACCGCTAAAAGATTGAGCCGTCTTCGAACGAAACGCCATTGGGTAGAGGAAACCATGTCAACCAGCCATCCTATCGACTTTTTTCTGGCACGTCCCGACACCGAGGTGAGACATGTACGGTTTTTCCCGGAAAGCCTGACAATCGCCGGCTGGGCCGGGCGCGATGAACAAGCCGTGCGTCATCATATCGAGGAACTTCAGGCCATCGGGGTTCCTCCTCCCAGCACCACCCCTTTGTATTATGCCGGGGCGCCCTCATTGTTGACGACAGACGAGATCGTCGCGATGCTGGGACCTCGGACGTCCGGCGAGGTCGAGCCGGTCTTGATCGAAATGGCCGAAGGGCTTTGCATCGGTGTCGGTTCCGACCACACCGACCGTCAGGCCGAGGAATGGTCGGTTGCCCATTCCAAACAGCTTTGTGCCAAACCTTTGGGAAAGACCGTGTGGCGCTTCGTCGATGTCGCCGACCATTGGGATCAACTGATTCTGCGATCCTCAATCGGTTCGGTGGGAACGGAGGCCTGGACTCTTTACCAGGAAGGGACAATGTCCGCTCTGAAGCGTCCCGAGGACCTGATCAAACGGTTCGGCGGGTTGGCCGCGGGGGGCGTCATGTTTGGCGGAACCATTCCGGCCATCGGGGGGATAAGACCTGCGTCCCGGTTCCGCATGGAAATCGAAGATCCCGTTCTTGGGCGGCGGATAGCGCATGACTATGCTATAAAATATTTACCGGTTGCGGCGTGAAGAGAGCTCGCCCGGCGTTGCTTTCGGTCACGGCGGGGGAAGGGTGAATACACGGTTCCTGGAAGCGTTCGTTTGGGTGGCCCGGCTCGGCAGTTTTCGCAGTGCTGCCGAGCGGCTCCATATGACTCAGGCGGCTATTTCCGGCCGAATCGCGTCTCTTGAAAGTGACTTCAACAAACCGTTGTTCGAACGCGATGTCCGTGAAATCCGACTGACGCCGGCGGGCCGCATTCTGCTGACCTACGCCGAGCGGATGCTCGATATCGGGCGAGAAATGCGAACGGCCTTGCAGGGCGATCAGGCCCTGGCCGGCGTTTTGCGGATCGGCGTCATCGAAACCATCGTCCACACTTGGTTGATCGATTTTCTGGAGCATTTGCAATCGGGACATCGGGCGCTGGAAATCGAGTTGACGGCCGAATCGACGCAGCAACTGCATGACCGTTTGCGGCGAGGCCAATTGGATGTGACATTGCAGACCGACCCCGTTCTCGGGGATGGCATTAGTAATTTAAGCCTTGGGCGGATGCCCATGTGCGTTATCGGCCGTCCCGGCGATGGCTGGTTGGCGAATGCCGTTTATTCCTTTACGCAACTCTCCGAGCATCCGATTCTGACCATGACGCGGGGCTCGCAACCGCATTTGGGGTTGCTCGACGTCTGTCGGCGCGAAGGGGCCAGCCCGAAAACCATCCATTGTATCGGTTCTCTCGCCGCCATTTTGCGTCTGGTTCGCGCGGGCATCGGAATTGCCGTGATTCCGGCGGCCGCCATCCGAGATGAGCTTCAGTCCGGAAGCCTTATCGCGATTTCGACGACGTCACCGTTGCCACCGTTGCGATTGACGGCCAGCTATCGGCTCGATCCGCGGACGGATGCGAACACTATCGTCGCGTCGCTAGCTTGCGAGGAGGCGGAGCGATATGCGCGCAAGGTGGGCGCGTCCTTGGCCTTGTCGGAGACTTGAGTCTCGATTTCGGGACGGCCATTTTTGATTCTGCGCGCGCGAGTGGAATTTTTTCGTCTCTCACCCGAACGGGTGATGTTGATCTTGCTTCGAGATGGTTAGGTGTCCTCCGAAAGCCAAGGTGTGGCACGTCAATATTTCGGAGATGATGTAATGAAGGTTGGTTTAAAAGTTATATTGGCTGCTTTGGCCATGAGTGGGTTTGCGTCGGTCGCACAAGCGACGACCACGACCCTTCCCGATATTACTCTTATTAATCAGTCGGACGCCTATTACGGCAGTGCGAAGGCTGGGGTTGCCGTCAACGACACCTATAACTTCGCATTGAATGTTGGCTCTTCCGAAACAACCGTACAGCTTAACAGCACGGTTAAAAATGTTCTCACGAACGCCACGTTGTCCCTCTACGAAGGCGGTATCCTGGTTGGGCAACAATCCTTCGTGAACGGCAAAAACTTCAACGACGTTTTGGACATTGTCGCCAATCTGTCGAGCGGAGCCTATTCGTTGGTTGTTTCCGGGCTCGGCAGCGGATCCGGTGCCTATTCCGGCAACATCTCGATCAGCCCGGTTCCGCTGCCTGGCGCCGTTCTGTTGTTTGGTTCAGGGCTCATCGGCCTGGGCGTTGCGGCTCGTCGTCGCAAGACAGGTTCGGCGGCCTCGGCTGCCTAGAGCCGGATGATCTTTGGTGGGATCGCCAAGCGATACCGCCAAAGATCTGAATCCGCCTCTATCTCAGTGCAGTCCTGAGAGCGACTTGAAGATGGGGCGCCTCGTGATGCCGGTTACCGGTATCGCGAGGTGCCTTTCTTTTTTGGAAGTTCCGCTGCGGCGGACCGACTATTTACCGTCGCGGTGCCGACGACGTGAGTATGAGAAATACAGGCTAGCCCAAACCAGCATCGGTTGCGCCGCCTCCCCTCCTGCCTTAACCTGATCCTTCGGTTCAGGGGGGCTGACCAGTGAAAGCGGGCGAACGGGCTTACGGCAAAGGAGAGGTCATCTATCGGGAAGGGGACCCGAGCGATGCGGTCTATGTCGTGGTCAGTGGTCGTGTCGAATTGTTCCGCGAAGACCCAAAGACGATCGTCGGTAAGGTCGGGCCGATCGAAATGTTCGGGGAAACGGACATTCTATCGGGTGGTCCCCGTGAATCCGGTGCGCGCGTCTTGCAGAAGGCCGTGGTCAAACGCGTGCCGCGCGAAGAATTCATGGTCTGGCTGCAAAATGAACCGAACGCCGGCCTGCGTGTGATGGGGTTGCTGATCGAACGGTTGCGCGCCGCCGATGTCATCATCTCGCGTAGTCGCGAAGGCGGCGAACTGTACGGTCCGACGATGGGACTGGGGATGGGGCTCGTCGGAGTGATAAAAGCCTGGATCCGGCGTTACCAGCCGAACAGGAAAGGCGACGCCGGTGTTTCCGGCGGTGCCCAGCCCTTCACGATCGGGATCGCGACGGTCAATAACGATATCGAAGGGGCTTGGACAAGAGCTCTGATCGGTTTGTTGGAAGGGCGCTTCGGGATCAATGCGCGGGAATTGTCGGTCTCCGTGCAAGTGGAGGCTGGGGCCGACCAGGCGCAAATCAGCGCTGCTTTGTTGAAGGCCAGACAAGTCCTGGGGCGGGAGGACGGTCTCGATCTGCTGGTTTGGGGTGACGTGCATGCCGACGGCTACAGTCTATGGTTTACACCGGCAGGGCAGGGCGACGACGAGCGGCCGGGATGTTTCGGTCCCTATGTGTCTCTGGAGCTGCCGGGCGAACAGGAACCGCCGGTCGGCGATTTGTTTTACCTGACGATTTTGGCGGCGATCGAGCCGATGACCGAGGTGCAGCGGGGATTGCAGCATCAATTGCTGATCGCTGCGCATCAGGCTTTGCCTGTTTTCCCGGACGGTTTGCCGGTGGCGTGGAATATGGAGCAGCAGCGGACGGCGCTGACATGCTTTGGCCATGCGATGGCCACCATCGCCGCGTCCGAGGGGGACGCCATTTGGTTCGACCAGGCGGGCGAGGCCTATAACGCCGCCATCAATCGTCTGGAGCGCGGCGAGCACGGAATCGAAGAAGCTCAGCTTCGTAAGCATTGGGGCGGAACATTGCAGGCGGCCGGCGATCGGCGGCAAGAGGTCGCTTTGTTGGAGCGGGCCGTCGAAGAATATCGGATCTCCGTCGAATGCCTGGTGAGGGCCTCCTACCCTCAGGAGTGGGGAGCCGCGCAGAATCGCTTGGGGCAGGCGCTCTATAAATTGGATCTGCTGACCGGTCAGCCGGCGTTGCTGAAAGACGCCATGGTCGCCTTTCAATCGGCGTTACAGGTCTTTACCCGCGGCGAGTCGCCTTTGCGCTGGGCCGACGTGATGAACAATCTGGCCCAGGTTCTCCAGGTCTATGGCGATCAGGTGAAAAGTCCCGAGGTGCTGGAACGCGCCGTCGAGGCCTGCCGGGCCGCCCTGGAGTTTCGGGTTCGAGAGCGCATGCCGCTGGCTTGGGCGGGGTGTCAGAACACCCTTGGCACCGCCCTTTTCCTCTTGGATAAGCATCGCCAAAGCACCGAGCATCTGGACGAGGCGGCGGCGGCCTATACCGGCGCGCTGGAGGTCTATCGCCAGATGGGGGCGGGTCGGCAGGCCGCCGTCGCCGAGAAAAATCTGGCGCATCTTCAGCGATTGAACAAGATTCGCGTGGAACGCCGTGTCGGCAAGCACGATTGGGCGGATGAGTAACCCGATTAAATCGCCCGTGTCGCCTCGGCCAGCCAGTCGGCTGTCGGGCCGTCGAGCAGAGGCGTCAGTTCGTCGCGCACACGGGTGTGGTAGGCGTTGAGCCAGTCGGCCTCGTCAGCGGACAGCAGATCCCGTTGGATCAGGGAGCGATCGATGGGGGCCAGCGTGAGCGTTTCAAACTCCAGGGTTTCCCGCTCGCCTCGATGGGGCCAGGGACGGACCACCAGCAAATTTTCGATCCGGATGCCATAAGCGCCGGCCTTGTAATAGCCGGGTTCATTGGACAGGATCATGCCTGGCAACAAGGCCTGGGCGCTGGGCAGTTTGGAGATGCGTTGCGGGCCTTCATGGACGCTCAGATAGCTGCCGACGCCGTGGCCGGTGCCGTGATCGTAATCGAGCCCCTCGGCCCACAACGCCTGTCTGGCCAAACCGTCCAATTGGCTGCCCGTGGTGCCTAACGGAAAGCGCGCCCGAGCCAGCGCGATATGTCCCTTCAGGACCAAAGTGAACCGCCGCCGCTCTTCCGCGCCAGCCGGACCAATGGCTATGGTGCGGGTGACGTCGGTGGTGCCGTCGAGATATTGTCCGCCGGAATCGACGAGATATAACTGACCGGAGGACAGCGATCGGTTGCTGCTTTCGGTCGTGTGGTAATGCGGCAGAGCCGCATCGGGGCCGGCGGCGGAGATCGTCGGGAAGCTGGGGCCTCGGTAATTCTCACCGCCTTCGCGAAAGCGATCAAGTCTTTCGGCGGCCGACATCTCGGTAACCGTCCCGCTGTCGACCGTGCTGGCGAGCCAGCACAGAAAGCGGGTCAGAGCGACGCCGTCACGGTGATGAGCATGGCGGGTTCCCTCCAGTTCCACCGGATTCTTGCAGGCCCGCGGCAGGGCGCAGAGGTCGGCGCCATGTGTGATATGAGCCTTCGCGGCGATCAGTCGTTCAGCGATCCACGATGGCGCCGTCGCCGGATCCAGTCGCACCTGCTTGCCGGCCAAGGCGTCGAGGGCCGGACCGAGGGCGGGGGGCGCTTTCGCGCGCACCTCCGCGCCAAGATGCCGGATCGTTTCCGGCGAAAGCTTCTTGTCGTCGAGGAACAGATCGACGGCGCCGTCCTTGTTCAAGAGGGCGAAAGACAGAGGCAAGGGCGTGAACGGAATGTCGTTTCCGCGCAGATTGAGCAGCCAGGCAATCGATTCGGGCGCCGTCAGAACGGCCGCGTCGAGGGTCTCGGCAACCAATTGTTCGGCCAGGTCGGCCCGTTTCTGGAGGGCGCTACGACCGGCGAAGGCAAGAGCATGAGGCAGTGCCGGTGTTTGCGGCGGTGCCGGCCGATCCGTCCAAACGGCGTCCAACGGATTATCGGCGCAAGACGAGAGAAGAGCCCCGGCTTTGTCGCATGCCGCCCGCAACTGTCCGATCCCGTTGGGGGTGTGCAGCCAGGGGTCATAGCCGAGGCGCGCCCCGGCGGGCAGCGTTGCCGCGAGCCATTGCGCAGGCGGTTGTTCGATCAAATGGTGATGTTCGAACAGCGTCGCGTCGACTTGTCCTGCGGCTTGCAGCGTATAACGACCATCGACGAACAAAGCGGCTCGATCGGCCAACACGATGGCGACGCCGGCCGATCCGGTGAATCCGCTGATCCACGTCAGGCGGAGCGCCGAGGGGGGGAGATATTCGCCCTGATGCTCGTCGCTATGCGGAACGACAAAACCATCGAGCCCGCGTCTGGCCAATTCCTGGCGCAACCGTGCGACATGTTCGGCGGTCGGGTTATCGGGGTGTTTCGCTATCGCACTTTGCACGGGATATCGTCCTTGCTGATCGAGACAGGAAGAAACCTAGGTATCCGTTCGGACGGCGGCAAGGTGTCCTTAAGCCCGAGCGGCGCGAAGGCGTCGGATGAATGCTTAGGCTTTGGAGCGATTGTTTTACTTCAAAGCCTAAAGCCGCGCTCTGGCCGATTTCGCGAGAATGAGGGTGGTCCATCCCTGGATGCGGATGCGGCCGAGCAGCGATAGACCTTGCATGCGGTGGGCGGCCAGTACGAAGCGCTCCTGCCGATCCAGCAGGCCGGACAGGACGGCAACGCCGTCGACGGCCAGATGTCGTCCGAGGTCGGCCGCCATGGCGGCCAGCGGCCGCGCCAGGATGTTGGCGACGATCAGATCATAGGGACGACCTCGGCTCAGGGTGCGGCAGTTGTATCCGTCGCTGCGACAGGCGCGGACGCGCGAGGCCACGCCATTTCGTTTGGCATTGCGGGTGGCCACGGTGACGGAGATCGGATCGATATCGGCGGCCTGAACGTCGAGGGCGGTCGCCTTGGCAATGGCGATCGCCAAAATTCCCGAGCCGCAGCCCAAGTCCAGAGGCCGTCGAAAGCGCCGGCGGCGCATCAAATAATCAAGCGCCGAGAGGCAGCCGAAGGTGGTGGCATGTTCGCCTGAGCCGAAAGCCGTGCCGGCATCGATCAATAAGGCGATTTTGCCGCCGGGAATCCGTCCTTCGAAATGCGAGCCATGCACGAAGAAGCGTCCGGCCGCGATCGGCGGGAAGTCGCGAAGATTGGCCGAGACCCAATCGGTATCGTCGATTTGGTCGAGGCTGAGCGTCGGCGCGTCGATCCCCAATGTGGCGGCCGCCACAGCCAGCCCGGACTCGATGACGCCGCGTTCGAGCGGTGTTTTGGAAAAGCCCTCCAGGCGCCACAGGACACGTTCATCGCTCTCGTCGGATGTCGGATCGTCGAGAAACCAGGAGACCGCATCGGCATGGAATTCAAGCACGGCCTCGAAGGCTGCGACGGCGGCCAGGGGAACGGTGACCGAGACACGCCAGATGACGGGATGGGGCTTGGGCATGGAGAGGCTTTCGTTAGAGACGGTTGGGCGCAGCACGGGGCTTCCTTCTTTGCGTCACCCCCGGGCTTGACCCGGGGGTCCATGGATTGCCGGGTCAAGCCCGGCTATGACGAAAATGGGGCGTGCCCTCGGCTCATCTAAGCTGAACAGTATTGCCGTTAAGCCAAAGAGATGAAGCTGTCGATGACTTTTTTGACGCCGGCCTTGTCGAAGGCGATTTCCAGTTTGTTGCCGTCGACGGCTTGCACGCGGCCATAGCCGAATTTTTGATGGAAAACCCGGTCGCCCGGCGCATAGGCGTCTTCCGAAGTGGCCCCGGAGGCGCCGGAAAAATCGTCTTCGGTTCTTTGCTGGCGCTGGCGTTGGGTGACATAGCCGCTGTTCCAACTGGCGCCCCAGGCTGCGGCCGATTCGGTGACGCCGCCGAACAAGCCCTTTTCCGCCCTGCGCTCGACCATGTCCTCGGGAAGTTCCTCGACGAAACGCGACGGCAGATTGTTTTGCCATTGATTGTAGATCCGCCGATTGGCGGCATAGGAGACGAACACGCGCAACCGCGCCCGCGTCAGCCCGACATAGGCCAGACGTCGTTCTTCCTCCAACCCTTGGGCGCCCGACGACTCCATCGCCCTTTGGTGCGGAAACACGCCTTCTTCCCAGCCGGGCAGGAAGACCGCGTCGAATTCCAGTCCCTTGGCGCCATGCAACGTCATGATATTGACCCGCTCGACGTCGGTTTTCTCGTCATTTTCCATCACCAGGCTGACATGTTCGAGAAAGCTCGCCATGCTGTCGAACTCGTCCATGGCCGACGACAGTTCCTTGAGATTTTCCAATCGGCCCTGGGCGTCCGGGGTCTTTTCATTTCGCCACATGCCGGTATAGCCGGACTCGTCGAGAATGGTCGCCGCCAGTTCGCCGTGGGAAATGGCGGACAGCAGAGCCCGCCAACGGTCGAAATCGGCCAGCAGTCCGGCCAGTGTCGAGCGCGCTTTCGGTTTCATCTCGTCGCTGGCGACCAATTGACGGGCCGCTTCGACCAAGCCGACGCCTTGACTGCGGGACAGCACATGAACCGCTTGCAAGGTGGCGTCGCCCAGCCCACGTTTGGGCACATTGACGATGCGTTCGAAGGCCAAATCGTCCGCTGGCTGCACCACCACGCGAAGATAGGCCAGGGCGTCGCGGATTTCCTGGCGTTCGTAAAAGCGCAATCCGCCGATGACCTTATAGGGAATGCCGGTGGTGATCAGCCGTTCTTCGAATTCGCGAGTCTGAAATCCGGCGCGGACCAGAATGGCGATTTCGTTGAGCGATATACCGCCTCTGTTTTGGGTCTCGATTTCCTCGACCACCCAACGGGCTTCCTCTTCGCCGTCCCACACACCGCGAACGACCACCGGTTCGCCCGATTGCCGATTCTCGCCACCCGGTCGCAAGGTCTTGCCGAGGCGGTCTTCGTTATGCTGGATCAGCCCGGATGCCGCGGCCAATATCGCCGGAGTCGAACGATAATTGGCTTCCAGCCGGACGATCGTCGCACCGGGAAAATCCTGGTCGAATTTCAAGATGTTTCCGACTTCGGCGCCGCGCCAGGAATAGATCGATTGATCGTCGTCGCCGACGCAGCAGATGTTCTTGTGTTTTTGGGCCAACAGACGCAGCCACAGATATTGCGCGATATTGGTATCTTGATATTCGTCGACCAGAATATAACGGAATTGCTGTTGATATTCTCTCAGCACATCAAGCTGTTCGGGGGCGCGAAAAATAGTCAGGCAATGCAGCAGAAGATCGCCGAAGTCACAGGCGTTCAAGGCGCGCAAGCGGTCCTGATAGGCCTGATAGAGCTGAACGGCCCGCCCGGCGGCGAAATCGCCGGCTTCGCCCGCGGTGACTTGCGCCGGCGTGAGGCCGCGGTCCTTCCAGCGTTGGATGGTGCCCATGAGAGCCTGCGCCGGCCATCGCTTGGAATCGACCCGTTCGGTTTCCATGATCTGTTTCAACAGACGCAGTTGGTCGTCCGTATCCAGGATGGTGAAATTGCTCTCCAGGCCAACCAGGCGGGCGTGCCGGCGCAGCATTCTGACGCCCAGCGCGTGGAAGGTCCCCAACCATAATTGCTCCGCCATCGGCCCGACCAGGGTGGCGATCCGTTCGCGCATTTCGCGCGCAGCCTTGTTGGTGAAGGTCACCGCCAGCACATTCCACGGCCGTGCGCGTCCACTGACGACGATGTGGGCGAGCCGGCTGGTCAGCACGCGGGTTTTGCCGGTGCCGGCGCCGGACAGCACCAGCACCGGGCCTTCCGTGGTTTCCACCGCTTGGCGTTGTTCGGGGTTGAGCCCGTCGAGCCAAGGGGTGCGCGCCGGAGACATATTCGGACGCGCCGGTTGGGGCTCGTCGTCGGAAAGGTCGAAAGGATCGGACATGATTTTGTACTATATATGTTCTGACGTTGACGCCAACCCCAAAGCGCCAGGACAGGAGATCCGTTATCTCGCTTCTCAAGTCCTGTGCCACTGGGGACTTGAACAAACTGTCGGAACGGGTACCCTCGCCGGAAACGAATGAATTGCTTCAAGGGGGAAATCGTGCAGAATCTTATCCGGGCAAGTCTGTTGGCCGTGACGACACTGATGGTGGCGGCGTTTCCGGCGGTGGCCGCCGATTATCGGACGGAATATCGCTTGTCCACCGTGTTGCCCGAAAGCTTCCCCTGGGGGGCCGGCGGCGTGCGCTGGGCCGAATTGATCAAGGAACGGACCAACGGCCGGATCAATGTCAAAATGTATCCCGGTGCCAGCCTGGTGGGGGGGGATCAGACCAAGGAGTTCACGGCGCTTCGCCAGGGGACGATCGATCTCGCCGTGGGCTCGACCATCAATTGGTCGCCGCAGGTTCGTGAACTCAATCTGTTTGCGCTTCCCTTCCTCATGCCCGACTACAAGGCCATCGATGCCTTGACCCAGGGCGAGGTCGGACGGGATCTGTTCGCCATTCTGGCGGCCAAGGATGTCGTGCCGCTGGCGTGGGGGGAAAACGGGTTTCGTGAGATTTCCAATTCCAAGCGCGATATCCGCACGCCCGACGATCTCAAGGGCCTGAAGATCCGCGTGGTCGGCAGTCCGCTTTTCGTTGAAACGCTTTCCGCCATGGGGGGCAATCCGGTGCAAATGAGTTGGGCCGATGCTCAGCCGGCGATGGCGACCAATGCCGTCGATGGACAGGAAAATCCCCTCTCGGTGTTCGCCGCGGCCAAATTGCATACCGTGGGGCAGAAGCATGTGACTCTGTGGGGCTATGTCGCGGATCCCCTGATTTTTGTGGTGTCACGGCAGGTTTGGGAGACATGGTCGCCGGAAGACCAGCAGGCGGTGCGAGCGGCAGCCCTGCAAGCGGCGGCGGAAGAAGTGGCCTTGGCCCGCAAAGGGATCAGCGGCGGCGACGATGCGACGCTGAAGACGATCGAGGCGAATGGCGTCACAGTGGTGCATCTGACGGACGCCGAGAAAAAGGCTTTCCAGAAGATCACCCGACCCGTGTTTGAGAAATGGGTGAAATATGTCGGGCCCGCGCTGGCGGCGAAGGCCGAGGCGGCTGTCGCCAAACGATGAGCGTCGATCCCGCAATGCCGGCTCTGCCCGGTTCCGATCGGGCGCCGGTAACGCGTGTTCCGGTCAAGATCGAAGAAGCTTTGGCCGCCGCCACCTTGGGTTTGGTGGCGATCATCACCTTTGCCAACGTGCTGACCCGTTATTTTTCAGACTTTTCCTTCGCGTTCACCGAGGAATTCTCGATCTGTCTGATGGTGATGATGACGTTGTTCGGCGCCTCGGTGGCCGTGGTGCGGGACCGTCACATGCGGATCACCTTTCTGCTCAACAAGCTGCCGCCACCGTGGCGATCCCGGGCCGAGATGTTTTCGATGGCGGCCATCGCCACGATGTTCGCCGTCCTGACTGTTTTCGGGTCCCAGTTCGCCTATGACGACTATCGTTTCGAGGTCACCTCTCCGGCTCTCGACGTGCCGCAATGGCTCTATACCGTTTGGTTGCCGCTGCTTTCGGCGGTGGTGACCGGCCGTGCCGTCGGCGCCCTCATTCGTCTTGCCCGCCTGCGATGACACGGGGCTTGGGGCTCTGCCAGCCGATGTCTGAATCGTCGTTGCATTTGTTGAGGAGAGCCGAAAAATCCGGCTCTAAGGGGGAGGTTAAGCGTTGATCGCCTTTGGTTTGTTCGGCGGGTTCTTCGCCATGTTGTTGATTGGGGTGCCGATTGCCGTCGCCCTCGGTTTGGCCGGAACCGTGGCGATCGCGTCGGCACATCTGGGCATTTTAGCGGTTCCCACCAATGTTTATGCGGGTATCGCCAAATACCCGCTGCTGACGATCCCGATGTTCGTCTTTGCCGGCACCATCTTCGATCGTTCCGGGGTGGCTCAAAAACTGGTTCGCTTCGCCACCGCCTTGATCGGTCAGGGACGGGGCTCGCTGGCCGTGATCGCCGTCGTCGTCGCGATGATGATGGGCGGCATTTCCGGATCGGGTCCGGCAATCGCCGCCGCGGTTGCCGGCGTGATGGCTCCCTCCATGATCAAGGCCGGTTATCCGCGGTCGTTCACCGCCGGCGTCATTGCGGCGGCGGCGGCCACCGATATCTTGATACCGCCGTCGGTCGCTTTGATCATCTACAGCGTGCTGGTTCCCTCGGCGCCGGCCACGGCCATGTTCGCCGCCGGTATCATTCCGGGCACCCTGGCCGGTTTGGCGCTCATCCTTCCCACCTGGTGGATGGCCTATCGGCATGGATTCGGCAAGACCCAATCCAAACTGCCCCGGCCGCCCCTGTGGGCCAGTTTCAAGGACGCCTTTCTGGGGTTGCTGGCCAAGGTGTTGATTTTGGGCGGCTTGCGCTTCGGCTTCTTCACGCCGACCGAAGCGGCGGTGGTGGCGGTGGTCTATGGCTTGTTCTTGGGCATTGTCGTCTACCGCACGCTCAAATGTGCCGACATCTACAGTATGATGGTTGAGGCAGCGGAAATCTCGGCGGTGATCCTGACCGTGGTCGCGCTGGCCAGCGTCTTCGGCTGGGCGATGAGCACGCTTTCCATTATCGATCCCATCACCACCGGCATCATCCACCTTGGCCTAAATCAATATTTTGTGATGGGGATCCTCATCATCATGCTGATCGTCGTCGGGACCTTCTTGGATGGTGTCTCGACCTTCATCATTTTGCTGCCTTTGTTGATTCCGGTGGCGCAGCATTACAACTGGGATTTGGTGTGGTTCGGGGTCATTCTCACCTTGAAGATCGCCATCGGCCAGTTCACGCCGCCGATGGCGGTCAATCTCATGGTGACCTGTCGCATTACCGGCGCGACGATCGAATCCACCGTTCCCTGGGTGCTCTGGCTGATTCTGACCATGTTCATGACCCTTGTCCTGGTCATCGCCTTTCCGGAGCTGGCTCTTTGGCTGCCGCGCTATTTTGGCTTTCTGTGATCGTCAGCCGCGCGGGGGCCGGTCGTCTTCCGAGGCAACCTTGTCGCGACCGGTTGATTTTGCCACATAGAGCGCTTCATCGGCACGGTGCACCAGTTCCGACGCGGGTTCGCCGGGCCGGAACTGGGCCACCCCGATGGATAAGGTGATTTGGCCGAGAGTGGCGCCGGTGCGGCGGTTGACGATCTTCTTCGCCGAGACTTGTCGCCGGATCACATTGGCGGCCATAACGGCGGCATCGAGACGGGTGTGGGGCAAGACGACGGCGAATTCCTCACCGCCGTAACGGGCCACGGTATCTTGGCCCTTGATGCAGCCCTTCATGCAGCGGGCGACAAGTTTGAGCACATTGTCGCCCATCTGGTGGCCATGCGTGTCGTTGAATATCTTGAAATGATCGATGTCGATCATCAGCAAGGACATCGGTTGTTCCTCGCGGGAGGACACGGCGATCGCTTCGCGCAACACGATGTCGAAGCTCTTCCGGTTGGCAATGCCGGTCAAGCCGTCGAGGCCAGCTTCGCGTTCCAAGAGATCAAGATGTTCGCGCAGGAGTTCGATTTCCCGTGCGGACAATTGCAACCGCTCTTCCAACAGGGTGTTGATCGCCGACATTTTGCGGGTTTCGGCCAGAACCGTTCCGATGGCGTCGCTCAACTCGGCGACGACGCGCAAGTGAGGCGTTTCCTGGATGCCGGTCAGAAGGTCGGTCGATCCGGTAAAATCGGCCAGCACAGAGCCATATCGTTCGGCGGAACCACTCGCGGCATCAATGCAATCCGCCACCTCGGCCACGGTTCGTCCGATTCGGCGGCTGGCATCGCGCAGTTCGCTTTCTTCGAGAAAGCGGCTGAAGAACTCGTCGTACAGTTCATCCACGGCTCGGGCGGTCAGTTTGTCGTGACCGAGCAGGCGGTTGACGGCTTTGGACAAGTCCGGCATGTCGCCGGATTGATGGCAGAAGGCAAGAATGAACCGTGATGGCGTCGGCGCGATATGCAATTGTGCCAGCAGGTCAATGGCCGAACGGGCGCGACGCAACGCCGTCACGAATTCCTCGTTCGATGAATTGGCGAGCGCTGAGGGCATCAATTGCATTGTCCAATGGAGCCGGCGGCACAAATCAGATGACCATCGGTCCAGGTGGCCCCTGACAAATCGGCATTTAACATATCCGCTCCGGCGGTTTTGGCGCCCGATAGGTCCGCGCCTTGCAAATTGGCTCGGAAAAATTTGGCGCGTCGAAGGTCGGCATTCTTTAGACTGGCTTTCGTCAGATCGGTCTTGGTGAAATCGGCTTCAGGGAAGCTGCCGTTATCCAATTGAGCCTCGACCATGATGGCGCTGATAAATTTGGCATGATAGCCATTGGCGTTGGTCAGATTCGTCTTGCTTAAATTCGTCCGTTCAAAGCTGGCATCACCCAACCGGGCATGGTTGATGTCCTTGCCTTGCAGATCCTTGCCGTCCAGATAGCAACGCTGCCAATCAACCCCGGGTACTGGCGGATTGGTACAGTCCGTCGCGCTGGCAAGCGGCGCCGAGGCGAGAAGAAAAACCATGGCAATGAGCGGAAGATGATGAAAACGCATGCAAGAGATTGTATCCGAAGAGGGATGAGAGCATAGCGCTTTTTCTGTCGGACTCTCTTTTCCGACGATCTTTGTCGAAAGATCGTCGTTTTATGACAACTGTCGGATTTCCCTCCCCCTTTTCGGCTGTGCGGACAACAATTCGCGGTGCCGTGACCCCTTGCCGGCCTGTTGAAACGCTCCTCGTCGGGTGATTGATTCGGCGCAAGTTTTTGACAAGGAAATTCAACTATTGATCGTCATTGCCGGACTTGATCCGGCAATCCATCTGTCATCAGGGCATCTTTGTCCGGTGGAGAAGACAAATGGACCCACGGGGCAAGCCCGGGGGTGACGATTTTTGGTTGTCTATTCCATAAAATGACCAACCTGAAATAGACGCAAGCATCGTGCCGGACATCCGTGGGTCAAGCCCGGCAATGACGGTAACGAGAGCGATCCCGTCTGGTTGCTCTAGCGAGCCGCCATCACATAATCGCGAAGCGAGTCCACTTGCATGGTGGCCTCTTCGAGGCGCGATTTGACGACGTCGCCGATGGTGATGATGCCGACCAATTCGCCTTGTTCGACCACGGGAAGATGGCGCACGCGTTTGTTGGTCATGATTTCCATCAGCGTATCTAAGGAATCGTCTGGGCTACAGACCAAGACGGCGCTGGTCATGAGATCCTGAATCTTGAGAGAGTCCGCTTTGCTGCCGTGGAGCGCGAGGCCACGTACGATATCGCGTTCGGAGAGGATGCCGACGATATGTCGTTTGGCATCGACCACCAGCAATGCTCCGATTTTTCGGTTGTGCAAAGCGATGGCGGCTTCGGCGACCGACTGCTCGGCCGAGGCCGTCGCGACGTCGTTATTTTGCTTCTGTTTCAGGATCGTTCTGACGATCATTGCCCGTCTCCCATCGTTACTTTTTTTAATCGAAAATGGCGCCACGAATCGGCGCAGACGCCGCTCGGGTTCGCGCGGGAGCCTCGATGACGGTCACCCCGATGCTTTCTCTTCGAGTCGACGCTCCTGTGACATAAGGGGGTGGCGGTGGGCGGGATCAAGGGATGACGGGTCTATATTTATCATCCGATCAAAGACAGCCACTCATCTTCCGTCAAGATTGGGATGCCTAAGTCGCGGGCTTTGGCGAGCTTCGATCCGGCATCGGCACCGGCCACCACATAATCGGTCTTGGCGGATACGGACCCGGCCACTTTGGCGCCCCTATCTTGAGCGCGCGCCTTCGCTTCATCGCGACTGAGGGTTTGCAGGCTGCCGGTAAAGACAACTGTTTTTCCGGCGACGGGGGAATCGGCGTCCGCTGTCGTGACGAAGTTTTCGATCTGCCGCAGTTGGCTGGCCAGATCTTCGAGGGCTTTGTGGTTATGGTCTTCGGAGAAGAAATCGGCAATGTCATTGGCGACCGCCGGGCCGATTTGATCGATCGCGGTCAGTTGTCGCCAGGCCTCGCCCTCGCGATCTTCAGCCGCGGCTTGCATGGCGCCGCGCCAGGCCTCCAGCGACAGATAGTGACGTGCGAGCAGTCGCGCCGTCGCTGCGCCTACCTGGCGGATTCCCAAGGCATAGATGAAACGGTCCAGGGAAATGGTGCGGCGCGCTTCGATGGCTTCGAAGAGCTTTTGGGTGGATCTCGCTCCCCATCCCGGTTGCGTGCGGAGCGGGAGCAGGGTGTCGTTTTCCTGATTTTCCAGGCGAAAGATGTCTGCCGGGCTCTGAATGCGTCCCGTGCGAAACAGGAAATCCACATTCTTCTCGCCCAATCCCTCGATATCGAAGGCATTGCGCGACGCAAAATGAATCAGGCGCTCGACCCGTTGTGCGTCGCAGGTCAAGCCGCCGGTGCAGCGGCGAATGGCTTCGCCCTCCGGCTTGACCGCATGACTGCCGCAGATCGGACAGGTTTCTTTCGGTTCGAAGGGGATAGCGTCGGCTGGACGCTTGGCCATGACGACCGAGACCACCTGGGGGATGACGTCACCGGCCCGCTGGATGGTTACCGTATCGCCTTCTCGAAAGTCTTTACGAAGGATCTCGTCTTCATTGTGCAGCGTGGCCCGGCTGACCACGACGCCGCCGACGGTGACCGGCTCGAGGATGGCAAACGGAGTCAATGCTCCGGTGCGGCCGACCGAAATGCCGATTTCGCGCAGGATGGTTTGCGCCTGTTCAGCGGGAAATTTGTGGGCCGTTGCCCAACGGGGGCTGCGGCTGACCTGGCCGAGCCGGCTTTGCCAGTCGAAACGATTGACCTTGTAAACCACACCGTCGATGTCGTAAGGCAGCAAGGCCCGTTCGTCGCCGATGGCATGGTAGAACGCCAAGGCTTCGTCGACGTCTCGGCAGAGCTGTACCCGGTCGTTGACCTTGAAGCCCCAGGCCCGCAGCCGATTGAGAAAATCCCAATGGGTGCCGGCGATGGGCTCGCTGGTTTCGCCCAAGGCATAGCAAAACAGGCTGAGGGGGCGGCTGGCGGTGATCTTCGGATCCAGTTGCCGCAAGGATCCGGCCGCCGCGTTGCGCGGATTGGCGAACAGAGTTTTGTCCCCTTCGGCCTTGCGCGCTTCGTTCATCGCCAGGAAATCGGCGCGCAGCATATAGACTTCGCCACGAACTTCGAGGACGTCGGGAACCGATCCGGACAAGTGCTGCGGCAGGTCCTTCATGGTTCTGAGGTTGGCCGTGACATCCTCGCCCTCGGCGCCATCGCCGCGCGTCGCGCCTTGAACGAAATGACCCTGTTCATAGCGAAGGCTGATCGACAAGCCATCGATCTTCGGTTCGGCGACCAAATCCACGGTCTGATTTTCGTCGAATCCGAGAAATCGACGGATGCGTCCGACGAATTCGGTGACATCGTCATCGGTGAACGCATTGTCGAGCGACAGCATGGGGCGGGAATGGCGGACTTTCCCGAAACCATCGGCCGGCGTGGCGCCGACCCGGCGCGTCGGACTGTCGGCTCGGATCAGTTCGGGAAACGCCGCCTCGATGGCGGCGTTGCGTTGACGCAGCGCATCGTAATCGGCATCCGAGAGGACCGGCGCATCGGATTGGTAATAGGCCCGGTCATGCTTGGCGATCTCTTCGGCCAGGCGCGCCAATTCGACGGCGGCTTCGAGAGGGGTCAACTGGTCGATGGGAAGCGGTGTGGAACTGCTCATGGTGTCGCTCAAGGTCACTCATAAAAAATTGAACCGCCAAGACGCCAAGAGCGCCAAGACCCTGACGCGGATCCACAAGGAAGTGGAATGGCGCGCGTGAAATAATTTTACCGATATCCTGGTGACATGAAAGTCGTCTTGGCGACTTGGCGGTTAATTTTGGGCATGCATATGGTCGCGAGCCGGCGTCTTCAAGCGCTCGGTGTGGCAACCGCCGCGGTCAGCAGGCTGTCGGCGGCGGCGCGGGCTTGGTTGGTAATTTCGGCGCCCGACAGCATACGGGCGATTTCTTCGCGTCTTTCGTCGCCCAAGAGAGCTGTAATGCGGGTTACGGTGCTGTTCGCGCCATCGCTGCCTTTGGCGACATGCCAGTGATGAGCGCCCCTTGCCGCCACTTGCGGCGAATGGGTGACGACCAGCACCTGAAGATCGGCAGCCAACCGCGCCAGGCGTTCGCCGACGGCGGCGGCGACGGCGCCGCCGATGCCGCTGTCGACTTCGTCGAAAACGATGGTCGGGACCGGCGTTGTCCGGGCCAGGACCACTTTCAGGGCCAGCATGAAGCGCGACAATTCGCCGCCCGAGGCGATCTTGGCCAGAGGGCCTGGCGCGACACCGGGATTGGTCGCGACTTCGAAGGCGACGCGGTCCATGCCGGTTTCGCCCCAAGACGCTTCGTCCAGCACATCAATGCGCGTGCGAAAGGTCGCCTTGTCGAGTTTTAGCGGCGGCAATTCTCCAGCGACGGCGCCATCGAGACGCGTCGCCGCCAAGGCGCGGAGTCGCGACAGAGCCTTGGCTTGGTCGTGATAGGTCCGCTTTGCGGTTTGTTCGGCCGCCGCCAGGCGGACCAAGCCATCTCCGCCGGCATCGATGGCTTTCAATTCGGTACTCAGGCGGTCGCGCAAGGCTGGCAGGCCATCCACCGAGACACCGTGTTTGCGTGCCAAGGACCGTAAGGAGAACAGGCGTTCTTCGACCTTTTCCAGGGCGTTCGGGTCGAGATCGATCGTCGAGGAGGCTTTTTCCAGCAGATTTTGCGCCTCGCTGGTCTCAAGAGCCGCGCGGTCGAGCGCGGCGATCACCGGATCGAGTCGGCCTTCCGCTTTTTCGGCCACGCGTTCGAGGGCGCGCTGGGCGGCGCGAAGACTCGCCTCCACATCACCTTTGAGGCAAAGCGCCTGTTGGGCGGCGTTCATGCCTTCGAGCAGTTTCTCGCCATGCATCATGATGGCGCGGCGTTCCGCCAGCGCGTCTTCCTCACCGGCTTTCGGATCGAGAACGTTCATCTCTTCGACCGCGTGGCGCAGAAAATCTTCTTCCTTCCGGGCTTTGGCCAAAATCGCTTCGGCTTCGCGCAGAGCACCTATCGCGTCTTGCCAGGTGTGCCAGCTTTGGCGAACGGCTTGTCCATCAAGACCGGCGAAAGCGTCGAGAACGGTGCGATGGGTGGCGGCGTCGAGCAAGCCATGACTCTCGAACTGACCATGGATCTCGACCAAGCTATCGCCCAGACGGCGCAGAAGGCCAACGCTGATCGGCTGATCGTTGACGAAGGCGCGCGAACGGCCGTCGGTTGTCACCACACGGCGCAACACCAGTTCGCAGGCGACGTCAAGCGCCTGGTCCTCCAGAATCCGCATGGCGGGATGTCCCGGCAGCACGGAAAATTCGGCACTGACCGATAGTTGACTTGCGCCGTGACGGACCAAGCCGCTTTCCGACCGCGCGCCCAAAGCCAATCCAAGGGAGTCCAGAAGGATCGATTTACCCGCCCCGGTCTCGCCGGTCAGAACCGACAAGCCGGGGCGGAAACCGATGTCGAGCCGGTCGATAAGAACGACATCACGGATCGACAGTCCAAGCAGCATGACTTCGCCGTCACCACAGCCAGCCGAACCAGCCGCTGTCCTTCTTCTGCGGTTCCGTCGGCGTGATCCCTTGGACGAGGCGGTAAGAATCGCCATACCAGACGTCGCCAGGATAGTTGTACCCGAGAACGGCGGCGGTATTTCGAGCTTCCTCGGTCAAGCCAAGCGTTTCGTAACATTCGATCAGGCGATGCAAGGCTTCCGGCACATGGGTGGTGGTCTGGTAGTTGTCGACAACAAGCCGGTAACGGTTGATCGCCGCCAGATATTGCTGCTGAACCTCGTACCAGCGTCCAATCGCCATTTCTTTTCCGGCCAGATGGTCACGCGCCAAGTCCACTTTCAATTTGGCATCGCGGGAATATTTGCTGGCGGGAAACCGATCGACCACTTCCTGGAGCGATTTCAGCGCATTGGCCGTCATCTTCTGGTCGCGGGTCACGTCGGCGATCTGCTCGTAATAGCAAAGCGCTTTCAAATAGTAGGCGTAGGCGACGTCTTTATGACCTGGATGCAGCTGGATGAACCGATCCAGCGAAGCGATCGCGTCATCGAACTTGTTGTGGGTGTAATGCGAATAGGCCGCCATCAGCTGAGCCTTGGTGGCCCAAACCGAATAGGGATGCTGGCGTTCGACTTCGTCGAAAGCCTTTGCAGCCTTGTCGTATTCTTCATCTTTCAAGAGATCCATCGCGTCGTTGTAGAGTTCTTCGACGGGACGTTCCTTGTAATTGTCCTTAAGGTCGTCGGAGGCGCAACCGCCGAGAATCGGCAGGGCGACGGCCAGGGCGAAAACGGTGGCGACAGTGCGCGTGTACGAGAGAATCGACATTACCTGCTCTGGAAACAATTTGGGCCGGCGCGACTATATCACGCTGGCCCACGAAATCGACAACGAGCTGAAAATTCAGGCTGACGCCGCCGCCAGCAACCGTGGAGCGGCATAAGACAGAGGCGCGGAGCCGCGTTGGGCGTCGAGCTCAACCATGGTCCAGGCGCTACGATCGGCGAAAAGCGCGCGCAGCAATCGGTTGTTCATGCCATGACCGCACCGAATACCGTGGAAGTGACCAAGGATGGGGGCGCCGGCCAGCGACAAGTCGCCAACCGCATCGAGAGTCTTATGGCGCACGAATTCGTCTTCGTAACGCAAGCCTTCCTCATTCAAGATTTTTTCGCCGCCGCAGGCGATCACCACCGCGTTGTCGAGAGAACCGCCCTTGCCAAGGCCCGCCGTCCGCATGGCCGCCAGATCCTGTTCAAATCCGAATGTCCTGGCACGGCTGACTTCAGTCTTGAAAGCGCCGTCATTCATCGGCAGGAAACATTCCTGACGGCGGATCGCCGCACTTGAAAAGTCGATTTCAACGCGCAAGGAAAAGTCATGCGCAGGAGTCAAGGTGGAGATCTTGTCGCCGTCTTGAACCGTGATGCGCTTTAAGATCTTAAGAGCTTGCCTGGAGGCATCTTGTTCGATGACTCCGGCGCATTCGATCAGGAACAAGAAGGGCGCGGCGCTGCCATCCATCACGGGCACTTCCGCGCCATTGATGTCGATCAGCGCGTTGTCGACGCCCATGCCGGACAAGGCCGCCATCAGATGTTCAATGGTTGAGACCGTCGCCCCCTCGGCATCGGAGACGCAGGTGTTGAGGCGGGTGTCGGAAACGTTGGACCACAAAGCCGGGATCAAGGCGCCACCACCGGCGATATCGATCCGACGGAAAACGATGCCGGTGTTCGCAGGGGCGGGATGCAGAGTCATCGTGATTTTTGAGCCCGAATGCAGTCCGATGCCCGTACAATTGATGGAGGTCTTCAGCGTCCGCTGCCGGACAACCCCGGAGGGAACGATCGAAGGGTCGTTGGTCGCTTCGGATCCGTTCGCCGGAAAGCTGTCAAAAGACACGCCACTATCAAACATAAAATCACGCCTTTGCGGTGTACCCGTTTTTCACGAGCTACATCTAGCAGTGGCCCGTCCAAGGCTCAAATCAATCATTGTTACGAATTATTACGCTTTTGACGTAAAAAATTAGATTGCGGAATCAATTGGTTATAGCTCTCGCTGGGTGAAACGTCGCGAAATCAAAAAAGCGGCGGATGGTTTCCCATTCGCCGCTTTTGAATTTTGGTCTGTCACGGTCGCTTCTTGTTCGTCGTCACCCCCGGAGTTAAGCCCCTTGGGGGTGACGTCATCGCGCTCTAGTTAGCCTGACGGCGAAGGAAGGCCGGAATTTCCAGCATATCTTCGTCACTGCGTGAACTGGGCAGCCTGTCGGAGGGGCTGATCCGAGTCGGCTGGGCGACCGGTTGCGGGCGTTCGACCGGCTGCTCGTCGCTGTTCGGGCGGTGCGCGGGTTGCGCCGCCGGAGCATGATGGAAGGCGGCCGGCTTGACATGTCCGGCCAGTCGGTTGAGGAATCCGCTGCGCCGATGTTCCTGGGGCGCTTCAGGCTCGGGTTGCGGGCGTTGACCGACCTGAGCGTAGCTGGCGGCCGGAGCGCTGGGGCGAAGATCGGCGCGCGGTTCGATCCGCGGAGCCGGACGATCCATATGTAGGCTGCCCTGTGCCGGTTCACCGCGCGGCGTTGGCTCGTGGCGAACCGAAAGCGTCGGCTCGGTGCGCGAATAGGCGGTCGATTCCGTGCGTTGCGCGAAGCTGGGTTCCTGATGCGCGGGCGCCGGTTCACTTCGCGCCGACATGCTCGGTTCGCTTTGGAAATGGGTGGGTTCCTGGACCTTCGTCTCGCGGGAGCGAGCGACGGCCGCGTCCAGTTCCTCTTCCAGGCCCGGTTGCGCGAGCGCCGCCGACCCGTTGAACATCGGGGCGGTGCCGGCCACGCGTTCGGCCAAGGTCATTCCCACTTTGGCGGCGGTCGGAAGGACAGCGGCCGGCGGCCGCTTCTGATCGACAAGCGAAATCAAGGTCGGTCGCGGTTGAGCCTGGGCGGCGGCATCGATTCCGGTGGCGACGACCGAGACCCGCATCTTGCCTTCCAATTTTTCGTCGAACGTCGAGCCGAAAATGATATTGGCGTCGGGATCGACTTCGTCGCGGATGCGGTTTGCCGCTTCGTCCACTTCGAACAGAGTCATGTCGAGGCCGCCGGTGATGTTGATCAGAACGCCCCGGGCGCCTTTCATCGAGATGTCTTCGAGCAGGGGATTGTTGATCGCCGCTTCGGCGGCTTCCAGCGCCCTCTTTTCGCCTTCGGCTTCGCCGGTACCCATCATCGCCTTGCCCATTTCGCTCATCACGGTCCGGATGTCGGCGAAATCGAGATTGATCAGGCCGGGCATGATCATCAGGTCGGTGACGCCCCGCACGCCGGAATAGAGCACGTCGTCGGCCATCTTGAAGGCGTCGGCGAAGGTGGTCCGTTCGGAGGCGATCCGGAACAGGTTCTGATTGGGGATGATGATCAAGGTGTCGACGAACTGCGACAATTCCTCGATGCCCGATTCGGCCAGGCGCATGCGGTGCTGGCCTTCGAAATTGAAGGGCTTGGTCACCACGCCGACGGTCAGGATGCCGTGCTCGCGCGCTGCCCGCGCGATGACCGGAGCGGCCCCGGTGCCCGTCCCGCCGCCCATGCCGGCGGTGATGAACACCATATTGCTGCCCTGCATCTGCGAGATGATCTCGTCTAAGGTTTCTTCAGCGGCCGCCCGGCCGATGTCGGGGCGGGCTCCGGCGCCGAGGCCCTGCGTCACGGTGGTGCCCAATTGGATGCGCCGGTCGGTTCGCGACTGCGCCATCGATTGGGAATCGGTATTGGCGACGATGAATTCGACGCCTTCGAGATGCGACTGGATCATGTTGTTGACGGCGTTGCCACCAGCTCCGCCGACTCCGATCACGGTGATCCGAGGTTTCAGCTCACCAGTGCTGCTAGGATGGAAATTGATCATCGTGTTACCCTCCGCGCTGAATTGGAATAGACCCGTTTGCTTGCTTTGAAACTTTTAGAAATTCTTGCGTAGCCATGAACTCAGGCGCCCGAACCGGCTGCTGCTTGCCGGATCGGCCGCGCGTGGTGTCTTGCCGGATGTTTCTGCCGAAGCGTTGAGCACGGCATAGCGCAGCAATCCCGAACAGGTGGCGAAAGCCGGCCCATTGGTCGCTTCGGGCAGGCCTTGCATACCGACCGGACGGCCGAGACGAACCTGCTTGTCGAGCACCATCGCGGCCAAATCGCGAACACCTTGCATCTGGGCGGCACCACCGGTCAGGACGACCCGCCGGCCGGCCACCTTGTCGAAGCCGCCGGCTTCCAGATGACTGCGGACCAGTTCGAACGTCTCTTCGAGGCGTGGTTGGATGATTTGAACCAGCATGGAACGCGGAACCTGATTGGTGGCCCCGTCCTCGTCTTCCCCGACCAGCGGGACTTTCAGGATTTCGCGGTCGTCCGAGGGCGAGGGCAGGGCGCTGCCGTAGAGCGTCTTCATCCGTTCCGCGTGCATGAGCGGAGTCGAAAGGCCGCGTGCGATGTCGTTGGTGACATGGACGCCTCCGACCGGGATGGTGTCGGTGTGCATCAGATGTCCGCCTTGGAAGACCGCGATGGTGGTCGTCCCCCCACCCATATCGATGCAGGTGACGCCGAGATCTCGCTCATCGTCGACCAGGCAGGCCAGTCCCGACGCATAGGCCGAGGCGACACGCGATTCGATGTCGAGGTGACACCGATGGACGACGGTCGAGAGATTGCGGATCGGTCCCGGATTGGCGCTGACCAAATGGATGGTGACCGCCAGGCGTTCGCCGAACATGCCGCGAGGATCGCGGATCCCGTCATTTCCATCGACGGTGAAGCCGACCGGAATCGAATGGATCAGGTCGCGCTCCGTGCCCTGAGTATGATGGCGGGCATGATCGAGCATGCGGCGGATATCCTGGTCGCCGATTTCATGACCGTTGACGGCAACCTCGACGGTCACATTGTTCGATGTCGGTTGGCCGCCCGACACATTGACCACCACTTCCCGCACGCGATCCTCGGCCATCTGCTCGGCGGCGTCGACGGCGGCTCGGATCGACGTCTCGGCTTCTTCCATGTCGACCACCGCGCCATTGCGCATGCCTCTCGACAGTTGGTGGCCGATCCCCAGGACGCGCAAGCCGCCGTCGTCGGTGGCGCGTGCGATGAAGCAGCACACCTTGGTGGTGCCAACATCGAGGGCGGCGATCAATCCGTGGCGCAATTTTGCTTTTGGCATCGGATCCTCAGGCGTCCTTGCCCGGATGGGCTTTGCGTTTCGTCTGACCGGAAATGGTCGATTCCTCGGCGCCGCCGGTCGAACGCAGCACCAGACGGTCGGGGAGCCGCATGTCGATCAGCATGATCTTGCGTTCGAGCAGGCTCTGATCTCTGTCGAGAGACGCCAATTCATGCCAGGCGGCGACGGGATTTTCTTCGGGTAACCGGACGTCGATGCCGCCGCTGGTGCGGTCAATCGTGATGTTCCAGCGCCGGTCACCAACCCATTGGGCCGCTTTGACACGCTTTTTCAACGCGGGTTCGGCGTCGAGCAGGTCGAGCAGTTCGGCGGCATGATCCGGGGCGCCTTCACCGACCATCAGCGGCAAATCGGCATATTCCTCGATCTCGTCGCCCACCACCTGGCCTTCGCGGTCGACCAGATAATATTTACCCTGATTCTGCCACAGCACGATCGGGTTGCGTTCGATGATCAGCAAGTGAACCTCGCCGGGAAGCCGGCGTTCGATCGTGGCGTTCTTGACCCAGGAAATCTCTTCCAGTCTTTGTCGGGTCGCCGCCAAATCGATGCCGAGGATCGGGTCGCCGCGCTTGACCTGCAACGCTTCGACCAATTGTTCGCGCGGTGTGCGGTTGCGTCCCTCGACCAGAATGTCGTCAACGCGGAAACCGGCTCTGCCCGACAGGGCGATCGCCTGCTGGCGAAGGTCATCGCTCACGCGCTGCGCGATTCCCGACCGGATCATCCACGTCGGGAAAATCACCCCGCCGCCGACGAGGACGAGGGCCAATACGGCGTGACGCGTGCGTTTGCGCAAAAGGGGAAGGAACCAGCGGCGACGAAGCACCTGGCGTCCTCCGCCCGTCCGACCACCTTTGGCCTGCCCCTTGGTCGAACTGGGCGCAGAGTCCTTTGTCCTGGCGGCTGGAGACGCTCCCAGTCGGTCGGAGATCTCGATCGTGATATCGTTCATCCGTCGCATTGCGCGTTCTCCACCATCCATGTCACCAGTTCGGTGAAGCTGATTCCCGCGTGAACAGCCTGTTCGGGAACCAGGGAGGTGCTGGTCATTCCCGGCTGGGTGTTGATTTCCAGCATGTAGAGTTTGCCTGGCAGTCCGGGTTGGGTGTCGTCATAGCGCAGGTCGGCCCTGCTGACGCCCCGGCAACCAAGCGCCTGATGACCGCGAACGGCCAGATCAAGCGCCTGTTGGGTGATCTCAGGCGGAAGCGGCGCCGGAATCAGATGGATCGATCCGCCTGCCGCATATTTGGCCGTATAATCGTAGAAACCGCGTTCCGACGTGATTTCGGTCACCCCGAGGGCCTTGTCGCCCATCACGCCGACGGTGATTTCGCGTCCCGGGATGAAGCGTTCGGCCAGAACGAAGTCGCCGAACGGCCATTCATCGCCATCCAAGGGCGATTGATTGCCCCCTTCGCGCACGATATGCACACCGACCGAGGACCCCTCGTTCAGCGGTTTCAAGACGTAGGGGCGTGGCAGCACGTCGCCGTTCATCACCTCGCTCTTTTTGACGATGCGCCCGTCGGGAACAGGAATTCCCGCCGCGGTCAAGATGCTTTTGGCGGTCGGTTTGTCCATGGCCAGGGCCGACGCCCTGAGGCCCGAATGGGTATAGGGAATCTTCATGATGTCGAGCATCCCCTGGATCGAGCCGTCTTCACCGAAGCGGCCGTGCAGGGCGTTGAAGACAACCCACGGCTTGGCCGCATCCAGTCCGGCCACAAGTGTGCGTAAATCGCGGCGAACGTCGATGGTGGCGACGGCGTACCCGGCCTTTTCCAGGGCGGCCGCCACCGCGGCGCCGCTGTTCAGCGACACCTCGCGTTCGACCGAAAATCCTCCCATCAACACAACGACGCGCTTGCTCATGTCTTTCACTTCCTAGTCCGAACGCCGATTCGGCGGATTTCCCACTCGAGCGCGATGCCCGATGTCTCTTGGACCCGGCGACGCACTTCTTCGCCCAGATCCTCGATGTCGGCGGCAGTGGCCGCTCCGGCGTTGATGAGAAAATTGCAATGCTTTTCCGAAACCTGGGCATCGCCTTTGCGCAAGCCCCGGCATCCGGCCTGATCAATCAGTTGCCAGGCTTTGTGGCCCGGCGGATTGGCGAATGTCGAACCGCCCGTCCTTGTCCGCAGCGGCTGGCTGTCCTCGCGTTGGGTTTTGATGTCCGCCATGCGTTGGGCGATGGCGTCCGGTTCATCGATGCGGCCTTGCAAGACGGTGTCGATGAAGATCAGATTTTCGGGCAGAGCGGTATGGCGGTAGGAAAATCCGAAATCGGCATGCGTAAGCTGATGCATCTCGCCATGCCGGTCGAGGCCGCGCGCCGACAAAGCAATGTCGCGCATTTCGCGTCCGTAGGCCCCGGCATTCATCTTCAGCGCGCCACCGATGGTTCCCGGCACGCCCGACAGGAATTCCAAGCCACCGACTCCGGCGTCCCAAGCAGCCACCGATACCGTCAGATCGAGAGCCGCGGCACCGACGGAGAGTCGGCTTCCGTCAAAAACAATGTCGGCAAAGTCACGGCCCAGGCGGATCACCACACCCGGAACGCCGCCATCGCGGACCAAAAGATTGGAGCCGACGCCGATGACGGTGATCGGCACATCGTCCGGCGTCGCGGCCAGGAAGACGGCGAGATCCTCAAGGTCGGCCGGCTTATATAGCACTTCGGCCGGACCACCGACGCGAAACCAAGTGGTCGACGCCAAGCTGGTCCCCGTCGTCAGACGGCCACGGACGATCGGCAAGCGTTCGATCAGTGAGGTGGCCTGCGGCATGGCGCTCATTCTCCCGGCTCCGGCAACGGCTGTCCGGCAGCCACGGCGTCCAATTGAGCGGGAAGGGCGTTGGCCCAGCTGCTGATATTGCCGGCTCCCAGGCACACGACGAAGTCGCCTGCTTTGGCCAGGCTGAACAGCAGCGCCGGCAACTCGGCTGGCGAGGACAGCGCTATCGCTTTCCGATGGCCGCGGGCCAGGAGGCCGTTGACCAGGGCGTCGCGATCGATGCCTTCGATCGGGTGCTCTCCAGCCGCATAGACATCTGCGACGATCACGGTGTCGGCATCGTTGAAGCAGCTGCAGAATTCTTCGAAAAGGCTTTGCAGGCGGGAAAAACGATGCGGTTGCACCACCGCGATCACATTGCCGGTCGATGCGGACCGGGCGGCCCGCAGGACCGCGCTGATCTCCACCGGATGATGGCCGTAATCGTCGATGACGATGACGCCATGACTTTCGCCGGTTTTGGTGAACCGCCGCTTCACCCCGGCGAAGCTTCCCAGTCCCTGGCGGATAATCTCTTCGGAAAAGCCCAGTTCGTTGGCGATGACGACTGCAGCCAACGAGTTTTGCACATTATGCTGACCGTACATCGGCAAATGGACTTGCCGGATTGTACGGCTGACGCCGCTGGCGCGATCGGTGATGACAATGTCATAGGTGGCACCCGTCGGGCCGAGGGTCATATTGGTGGCCCGGACGTCGGCTTGCGGATTGAAGCCATAAGTGACGATCTTGCGGTCGGGGACGCGCGGGATCAGGGCCTGGACTTCCGGATGGTCGCTGCAGAGTGCGGCAAAACCATAGAATGGGATATTTTCAACGAATGTGCGGAACGCTTCGCGGACCCGGTCGAAGGTTCCATAAAAATCCAGATGTTCCGGGTCGATATTGGTGACCACGGCGATGGTCGCCGGCAATTTCATGAAGGTGCCGTCGGATTCGTCGGCCTCGACCACCGCCCAATCGCCGGCGCCCAGCCGGGCGTTGGTGCCATAGGCGTTGATGATGCCGCCGTTGATCACGGTCGGATCCATGTGACCGGCGTCGAGCATGGCGGCGATCATCGAGGTGGTGGTGGTCTTGCCATGCGTGCCGCCGATGGCGATCGCCCATTTGAGCCGCATCAGTTCGGCCAGCATTTCGGCGCGACGAACCACCGGAATCATGCGTCCCCGCGCCGCGTCCACTTCCGGATTACCGGCTTTGACGGCCGAAGAAATCACCACGACGCGGGCATCGCCCAAATTCTCCGCGGTATGACCGATATGGATGCTGATTCCCTGCTTTCTGAGACGCACCACGTTGGCGTTGGCGGCGATATCCGATCCTTGCACCGCATAGCCGAGGTTATGCATGACCTCGGCGATACCGCTCATGCCGATGCCGCCGATGCCGACGAAGTGGACGGTGCCGATGGAAAGCGGCAAGGATCTCATGATGGTACCTCTAGCGTATCGGACGTCAGACGGCCGACCAGATCGGCCAAGCGGGTGGCCGCATCGGGAATGCCTGCGGCGCGGGCACAGGCCGCCGCCTTGGTCAGGCTGTCGGGAAGGGTGAACAAGGAGAGAAGACGCGCCGTCAGACTGGTTGCGTCGAAGGCCGTCTGTGGCATCAACCAGCCACCACCGACGTTGTTCAGCGCATGCGCGTTGGCCGTCTGATGGTCGTCGATGGCGTGCGGGAAGGGAACCAGAATGGACGGTCGCCCGATCGCCGTCAGTTCGGCGACCGTCGAGGCGCCGGATCGCGCGATCACCAGATGGGCGGCTGCGAGCCGTTCCGGAATGTCGTGGAAGAAGCTTTCCAGGGTTGTCGTGATGCCCGAGCCTTGGTAGGTCTGACGGACGGAGTCGAGGTCCTCCGGACGGCATTGCTGTGACAGCACCAAACGATGGCGTAACCCTTCGGGCAACGCCAACAAGGCTGCCGGGACGACCTCGGACAAGGCGCGTGCGCCTTGCGAGCCGCCGAGGACCACCAGATGGATCGATCCGTCCTCGGTCAAGGCGGGATAGCCTTGGTCGCGCAAAGCGACGATCGCGGGGCGAACCGGCATGCCGGTCTGCACGACTTTGCTCTGCCACGCCGTGGCGATGTGACTGACCTTGTCGAATGAGGTGGCAATGCGGGTGGCCCGTGGCGCCAGCAGGCGATTGGCCCGCCCGAGGACCGCGTTCTGTTCGTGGAGCAGTGTCGGGATGCCGATGACGGAGGCGGCCAGCATGGCTGGCACCGAGGCATAGCCGCCAAATCCGATGACGGCTGCCGGGGACAGACTCTTCAGCAAGGCCCGCGCCTGCAGAAAGCCGACGCCAAGGGCTGCGATGGCCGACAGGCGCGCCGCGATCCCGCGTCCGGCGATTCCACCGGCGCGGATCCGATGGGTGGTCAATTGTCCCAAGGTGCCGCCATAGCTCTGGCCCCGGCCGTCGGTGACCAGTGCCAGTTTGCGTCCGCGGCTCAACAATTCGGCGGCGAGAGCTTCCGCGGGAAAGACATGCCCCCCCGTGCCCCCGGCCGTCAGGATGATGAGATCGTTCGGGCGGCTCATTGCCATCCCTCCTGGCCGTAGCGTTTCCGCGTCAACGCCAGCACCATGCCCATTCCGAGCGCCAGCGCCAGCATCGAGGAGCCGCCATAGGAAATGAACGGCAAGGTCATCCCTTTCGTCGGCATCAAATGCAGGGTCGAGGCCATATTGATGATTGCCTGCAACCCGAACTGCACCAGAAGTCCGGAGGTGGCGAGCAGGACGAACAGATTCTCTTCCGCCAGCATGCGCGCGAAACCGCGCAGCACGACGAAGGCGAAGATGCCGACGACGGCCAGGCAGAGGATCAGTCCGAATTCTTCGCCGGCAACCGCCATGATGAAGTCCGTGTGGGCATCCGGCAATACTGCCTTGACCCGACCCTCGCCGGGGCCGCGTCCGAAAAAACCTCCATAGTGGAAGGCTTGCAAAGCCGTGGTGACCTGGTAGCTGTCGCCGGCGGTCGGATCGAGAAACCGGTCGATGCGGCTGGCGACGTGGCTGAAGGTGAAATAGGCGCCGACCAATCCGCCCAAGCCCACCACCATGCCCATGAGAACCCAGACGAGCGGAAGACCGGCCAAGAAGAACTCGACAAACCAAACGGACGACACCACCAGCGTCATGCCCACATCGGGCTGCAACAGCAGTAGGCAGGCAACCACCAGATAAAGGCCGAGCGAGATCATGTTGCCGGGAAACGTTTCCGACAATCTCTGTTCGGCGAACATCCAGGCGGCGACCACGGCGAATGTCGGTTTGACGAATTCCGACGGTTGGATGGTGATGCCGGCCAGGCTGACCCAGCGCGTGGCCCCCTTGATTTCCTGTCCGGACACCAACGTCATCGCCATCAACGCCACAGCCCCCAGAAATCCGAGGCAGGCCAGACGGCGGATATTCTTTGGCGACAACAGCGAGACGCTGAAGATGACGAGCAGGGCCGGCAGCAGGAAAACGAACTGGCGGCGCACGAAGTGGAAATGGTCGGCCCCGATGCGTTCGGCCACAGCCGGGCTGGCGGCCATGATCAGCAAGGCGCCAACGGCGACCAAGGCGGCCACGGCCGCCATGGTCCAGCGATCGACCGTCCACCACCAGCGGCCGATGACAGAGGTGTCCGTACGCCCCAGCAGGATCATGCGGGTCTCCTCTTGCCAGGCAGTGCGGCGACCAACTGGCGAAACACATCGCCACGATGTTCGAAACTGGTGAATTGGTCCCACGACGCGCAGGCCGGCGAAAGCAACACCACGGCGCCGGCCTTGCCATCGGCGTTGGCGCGGGCATGGGCGAGGGCCACATCCAATGTCTGGCAAAGCTCGTAATCGACCTTGCCGTTCAAGGTGGCGGCGAATTCCGCGCTGGCCTCGCCGATCAGGAAGGCTTTTGCGATCCGCGAAAAATGAGGGACGAGGCTGGTGATGCCTCCCTCTTTGGCTTGCCCGCCCAAGATCCAATAGATGCTGTCGTAGCAGGTCAGGGCCTTTTCGACGGCATCGGCATTGGTGGCCTTGCTGTCGTTGACATAGGCGATGCCATCGATCGTGGCGATCAATTCCTGACGATGGGCCAATCCCGGATAACTTCGCAAGGCGTTGCAAATGGTTGTGGTTCCGATGCCGGCGGCGCGCGCCACGGCGTAAGCTGCGCAAGCGTTTTGCCAGTTGTGGCGACCGGGCAATCGCGGCAGCGTCGTCAAGTCGATGACCGGCAACGCCAACCCGTCGCAATCATCAACCAGCATGCCGTCAACGGCCGAGATGCCGCCGGCCGCCGGTCGTTCGACCGAGATGGGAATCGTGAAGGCGCCTTTTGTCTGGCGCAGATCGTCGTGAATGGCGCGGCAATAGGCGTCGTCGAGGCTGATGATCGCCACGCCGCCCGGCCGCAAGCGTTCGAACAGACCGGCCTTGGCCGCCACATAGCCGGCCATGCTGCCATGGCGTGACAGATGGTCGGGGGTGAGGTTCAGCAACAGGGCGATGTCAACTCCGGCGCGGTCCAGCAGTTCGATTTGATAGGAGGACAATTCAAGGACATAGGTGCCTTCGCTGTCGAGCGGCGGCAGATCCAGTGCCGGTGTCCCTAGATTGCCGCCAATGGCGGTCACATTGCCGTTGGCAGCGAAGATGTGGCCGACGAGCGTGGTGGTCGTCGACTTGCCGTTGGTTCCGGTGATGCCGACGTAGCGCGCGGCTGGACTGGCCATCGACAACAGTTCGATGTCGCAGACGAGCGGGACGCCGAGCTTGCGGGCCCGTTCGGCGATCGGATGCGGGCGGGGATGGGTGTGGGGGATGCCGGGGCTCCAGACCATCAGTTGGAGAGTCTCCAGATCCGCTGTGGCCAGATCGACGATAGGCAGCCCGGCCGCGTGCCCGGCGCTCCGGGCGTCAGCGTTGTCGTCCCAGGCCATCACACGGGCGCCGCTGTCCAACAAGGCGCGGGCGGCCGAGGCGCCGGACTTGCCGAGCCCCATGACCGCCACCGTCTTGTCTCGCAAGGAAGGAACGAGCGCCATCTCTGTCCTCACCGCAGTTTCAAGGTGGAGAGGCCGACCAGGGCCAGGATGCCGGAGATGATCCAGAAACGGATGACCACGGTCGGTTCGGCCCACCCTTTTTTCTCGAAATGATGGTGCAGCGGCGCCATGCGGAAGACTCGCTTGCCGGTCAGCTTGTAGGACGCGACCTGAACGATCACCGAGACGGTTTCCAGCACGAACAGACCGCCGACGATGGCCAGGACGATTTCATGTTTGGTTACCACGCTCATGGCGCCGAGGGCGCCGCCCATGGCCAGCGAGCCGGTGTCGCCCATGAAGATGCTGGCGGGTGGGGCGTTGAACCAGAGGAAGCCAAGACCGGCGCCGACCAGCGCGCCACAGAACACCGCCAATTCGCCCGACCCGGGAATGTGATGGATCTGCAAATAGTTGGCAAAGACGGCATGTCCGACCAGGTAGGAAATCAAGGCGAAAACGCCGGCGGCGATCATCACCGGCACGGTGGCCAAACCATCGAGGCCATCGGTTAGGTTGACTGCGTTGGAGGCGGCGACCATGACGAAGGCGGCCATTCCTATGTAACCCCAGCCCAATTGCAGTAAGACATTCTTGAAGAAGGGGACGGCCATGGCGTGGGATAGGGGCTCGGGGGATAGCCGCATGATCAGTGTCGTGGCGACCAGGGCGATCACGACTTCCCCGGCCAGTTTCAATTTTCCCGGCAATCCCTTGCTGTTGCGTTTGCTGACTTTCAAATAGTCGTCGGCGAATCCGATCAACCCGTAGCTCAGGGTGACCAGAAGGACGATCCACACATAGGGGTTGGTCAAATCGGCCCACAACAGGGTCGACAGACTGAGCGCCAGGAGGACGAGGAAGCCTCCCATGGTCGGCGTTCCTTTTTTGGTCAGCAGATGGCTTTCCGGTCCGTCCGACCGGATCGGCTGACCACGCCCCTGCTTGTGTCGCAGCCAGCGAATCACCGAAGGGCCGGCGACAAAGGAAATGAGAAGAGCCGTCAGCACGGCTCCGCCCGTGCGAAAGGTTAAATATTTGAACAGATTGAATACGCCGGCTTGGTCGGCCAACGGGAACAGCAAATTGTACAGCATGAGTTACGGCTTCTCCTCTCGCTGCTTATTGGGAACCGCGTTTGACGCAGCCGTCTCTTCAATGGCTTTGATCACGCGCCCCATCACGCTGCCCGCCGAGCCTTTGACCATGACGACATCGCCGGGTTTGAGGGCTGCGGTGACCTGCAAGGCCACGTCATCGGCGTTGGCGGCATGGCCGCCACGCCGATCGAGTGGCAGGGCTTCGTGCAGATGACGCATGAGGGGACCGGCGGTGTACACCAGATCGATACGGTTCTCGATAAGGGTTTGAGCAAGGGCGCCATGCATCTCCGGCGCGGCTTCTCCCAGTTCCAACATGTCGCCCAGCACGGCGATACGGCGCGCGCCACGGTGCCGGTCGGTTGCCGCCAGTGTGACGATGGCGGCGCGTATGGAAATGGGGCTGGCATTATAGGATTCGTCGATAAGCCTCACGTGCCCTGCGCCCCAGGGCAACGTCTTGCGCGCTCCGCGGCCTTTCGGCGCGGTCATCGCCGTCAAGGACTGCGCTGCCGCGTTCAGATCGGCTCCGGCCGCCCTGGCGGCCAGTAAGGCTGCGAGGCTGTTGCTGGCCCATTGCAGGCCGGCGACGCCAACCCGGTAACTGATGGCATCGTCGCCGAACAAGGCGAAGACCAGTGTCGCGTCCGGGTCGATGGCGCCGTCAAGCAGGCGGGCGCCGGAATCGATATGGCTACCGAAGCTGACGATGCTGGTGATGCCGGTCGCGCGCGCGGCGTCGAAGAGGAAACGGTAGTGCGGATTGTCCCGCGGTAAAACGGCGAAGCCGCCGGGTTCGACACCTTGGAAGATTTCCGCCTTGGCTTCGGCGATCTGGCGCGTCGAGGCGAAGTGCGCCATATGGACGGCTTCGACGGAGGTGACGACGGCCACATGCGGACGAACCAGGCGGGTGAGCGGGGTGATTTCGCCTGTGTGATTCATCCCCAGTTCGAAGACGGCGAATTGCGCCTCCGTGGGAAGCCGCGCCAGGGAGAGCGGGACGCCCCAGTGATTGTTCAGATTGCCTTGACTGACATGCGTCGGGCCGGCGTCTTCCAGAGCCAGTTTGAGCATTTCCTTGGTGCCGGTTTTGCCGACACTGCCGGTCACGGCAATGATACGGGCCTTTGACCGGGCCCGTGCTTGCCGGGCCAGGGCGACGAGACCGGCCATCGTGTCCGAGACGCGCAACAGCGGCGCGTCTTCCGGCAAGCCGTCCGGAACGTCGTGGACAAGGGCGGCGGCGGCGCCTCTCGCCAGAGCGCCGGCGACATGATCGTGACCATCATGGTTGGGCCCGACAAGGGCGACGAACAACGCGCCGGGAGACACCGTGCGGCTGTCGATCGAAACCTCGGTGGCTTGCCACGCGGGTCCGCTCAAGACCCCTCCGGTGGCCGAGGCTGCCTCATCGCTGGTCCAAAGGATAGCGCTCACGACAGGTCCTCCACGGCGCGGCGCGCCTGTTCGGCGTCATCGAAAGGCAGACTCTTGTCGGCGACGACCTGGCCTGTCTCATGTCCTTTGCCGGCGATAACGAGGAGATCTCCGGCATTGAGAGAGCGGATGGCCTGGCGAATGGCTTGGGCGCGGTCACCGATTTCGACGGCACCGGGGCAGGCGGCCATAATCTCTTGGCGGATGCTTGCCGGATTCTCGTTGCGTGGATTGTCGTCGGTGACGAAGACCCGATCGGCCCAATGGGCGGCGATACGCCCCATCTGCGGGCGTTTCCCCTTATCGCGATCGCCACCGCAACCAAATACCACCACCAGCTGTTTATTGACATGCGGGCGCAATGCCTTCAGCGCGGTTTCCAGGCCGTCCGGCGTATGAGCGTAATCGATGTAGACCGGACTGCCGTGAGCTGTCGTTGCGACTTTTTGCAGCCGGCCAGGAACTTCCTGTAAAGCGCCGAGCGCTTCGACGGCGGCATCGGTTGCCGCCCCGGTGGCCAGGGCGAGACCAAGGGCGCAAGCCGCGTTAGACGCCTGGAAATCTCCCGCCAGCGGCAGATGTAGTTGATAGGCTTTTCCCATGACGTCCAACGAAAGATCCTGGCCATCGCCGGTTGGGGCGATATTGACAAAGCGGATATCGGTTCCGGCGACGCCAAAACTGACGATGCGGTGACCGCGATCCAGACATAGCTTGGAAAGAAGGCTGGCTTGTGGCGAATCGGCATTGATTACGGCGACCCGTTTGGCCGGCATGATTTCGTAGAAGAGACGGGCTTTGGTTTGCCAATAGGCGTCCATGGTGCCGTGATAATCGAGATGATCGCGGGTCAAATTGGTGAAGGCGGCGGCACGCAGGGCGACACCGTCGAGGCGGAATTGATCGAGCCCCTGGCTGGAGGCTTCGAATGCGGCATGGGTCACGCCCTCTTGCGCCAAGCGGTCCAGGCAGCGATGGAGGGTTACCGGATCGGGCGTGGTCAAGGATCCGGACTCCACGCGACCAGGCGCCACCAGGCCGATGGTTCCGAGACTGGCCGCCTGATAGCCGAGGTGTGTCCAAATCTGGCGCAGGAAATTCACCACCGACGTTTTGCCATTGGTGCCGGTGACCGCGACGACGATTTTCGGCTGGCGCGGAAAGAAGCGCGCCGCCATCAGGGAGAGGCGTCGGCGCGGGTTGTCGTCGGTGACCAGCGTCGCCTGTCCGCCGGTCAGGATGGTGCCGTGCGGCGCCAGGACGGCGGTGGCGCCGCGGGCCAGAGCGTCACGGATATAGTCGCGGCCGTCGGCTTTTGTTCCGGGCAATGCGGCGAACAGATACCCTGGCTTCACAGCCCGGGAATCCGCCGTCAAACCGGCGATCTCGGGATCGGCGCCAAGGATGGGGGCGTACAACTCACTCAGCTTTGGCAAAGGTCACCCCCTTCTTCGAAGGTGCCTGTGCGACATGCGCTTTGTCCTTTGGCGCTTCGGGCGTTGCCGACGGCATCAGCCCGAGCAGAGGTCCGATTTGCGCGATGATGCGGCCGACCGCCGGAGCGGCCGTCCAACCGGCGGTGGCGAAACCGAAGCTTTCCTTGTTGCCCTGCGGTTCGTCGATCATTGCCAGGACGACATATTTCGGATCGGAGATCGGGAAGGTGGCGATGAAAGACGAGAGCAGCGACTTGTGGTGATAGCCGCCGGCGCCGTTCTTCTCCGCCGTTCCGGTTTTGCCGCCGACTTCGTAGCCAGGAACGTCCGCCTTCTTGCCGGTTCCTTCGACGACCACCATGCGCATCAGGTCCCGCATGATCTTCGAGGTGCCCGGTTTGATCACGCGCTGGGTCGCGGCCTGGTTGCCGTCCTGGTGTTGCAGCAATGTGGCCGAATGGAACAGCCCGCCGTTCACCAGAGCCGAGACGCCGGTCATCATATGAAGGGGGGAGACGGCCATGCCATGTCCGTAGGCGATGGTCATGGAATTGATTTCCCGCCAGGGATTGGGCACCAGCGGCGAACTGACTTCCGGCAATTCGATGGACGCGGGGCGGGTCATGCCCATCCTGGTCATGAACGCCTTCTGGTTCTCGATACCAAGATCGAGCGCCATGCGGGCCGAGCCGATATTGGATGAAACCTTGAGAATCTCCGCCACCGTCAGTGGATGATGTTCCGGCTCGTAATCATAAATCTCGAATCGGGCGATCTTGATCCTATGGGTGACGTCATAGGTGCTGTTGAGCGTCGACGTTCCCGCGTCCAGGGCGGCGGCCGTGTTGAACAGCTTGAAGGTGCTGCCCATTTCGTAATCGCCAAGGGTTGCCCGGTTGAACATGGCCTCCGGCGTGGCGGAGGCCAGATTGTTCGGATTGAAATCCGGCAGCGAGACCATGCCGATCAATTCGCCGGTGCGGACATCCATCACCATGCCGGTGGCGCCGATGGCGTGAAAGTCGCTCATCGTCCTGGCCAATTCGTTCCTGAGGATGGTCTGCACCCGAACGTCGAGCGAAAGACGCAAGGGGTCATGGCGGACCTTGAGTTCGTTCTCGAAGGTCTTCTCGATGCCGGAAATTCCCTTGTTGTCGAGGTCGGTCAAGCCGACGGCGTGCGCCGTCAGTTCGCTTTGCGGGTAAATCCGCTTTTCCGCCTTTTCGAAATAGAGCCCGGGAATGCCAAGCGCATTGACTTCATATTCCTGGCGCGGCGTCAGATTGCGGCGCAGATAGATGAAAGCCCTGTCGCCTTGTAGTTTCGTTTGCAGATCATTGGCGTTGAGATCGGGCAGCACATGCGCGATTTTTTTCGCGGCATCAGGCTTGTCGGTGATTTCGCGAGGGTGGGCGTAGAGCGATACCGAAGGCAAGCTGGTGGCCAGAAGGACGCCGTTGCGGTCCACCACATCGGCTCGTTCGATTTCCAAATCGCTGCCCTTGTTCTGGCGCGCGTGCTGGACGGAAACGGATTTGAGCACGGTGACATCGACCATTCGGCCGGCAATCACGCAGAAGGCCAGAGTGAACATGGCGGCGGTGACGATCAGGCGCGTTCTGCCGATTTCGATGGCCCGTTTGCGGGCGCCGTCGAGATGAACGGTGCCGACATCTTCGGCGTCTTCCCCGGGGTAAAGGGTCGGACGGGGACTGAACAGCCGCATCATGGCCGCACCCGCGTGCTGGCCACTTCAGGATCGGCCAAAGCCGGCGATTTGATCACCATGACATTGCCGGCGCTGTTCGCCGTGCTGGCGCCGCTCGGCTTTTCCGAGGCGTTGCCATAAGTGGGATAGGGAGCGCTATAGGCTTGTGTGGCCGGAGCCGGCTTGGCTGTGGCGATGGCGGGAGCTTTAACGGGCTGCTTCGGGGCCGGTTTCGCGGTGGCGACCGTGACCGCCGGGGCAGGGAGCGTTTTCGCCGCGGTCATGCTACGCGCAGGCTTGGTTGTCGCGCGTGACGGGGGCTGCGCTGGCACCGGCGCGACTTTGACTGGCGCGCTGGGCGCTTTGCGCATGACCTGAGGCGGCAGGGGCGCGGTTACGGTTGGCGCCGCCGGGAGGGGCGCCACCGGGCCTTGGGCGAGGGGGGCGTCGCTGGGGCGGGCGTCGTTCATCGGCAAGCTGGCAATGGCGACGATTTGGCTCGGTTTCAGCGGATGCAGTCCCAGATGCCGTTCGGCCTGCTCGCGCAGCCTGGAGGGATCGTTGAGATAGCTCCATTCGGCTTTCAGAACATGGATGGATTCCTTCGCCTCGACGATGTCCTTGCGCAAGCTGGACAGGCGCTGTTCCTGGGCCTGCACTTCATATTTCAGCATGAACAGGCTGGTGCCGGCGGCTGCGGCGAGAATGGCCCATAGGATGGTTGCCGCGCGCATCATGCCCGACCTTCCGCCGCCGGCCAGGCCGGAGCGGCGGTTCGTTCGGCGAGCCTGAGGCGTGATGAGCGGGCGCGTGCGTTGGCGGCCATTTCAGCAGCGCCGGGGAGGAGCGGTTTCTTGGTCAGCAACCGAAAGCTGGGGGGCTGGGGCGTGGAGGATATCGGCACATGCCGGCTGGGAAGCGCCTCCGCTCCGCTCCGCTTCTTGAGAAAGTCCTTCACCACCCGATCTTCCAGGGAATGGAACGACACGACGGCGAGACGCCCGCCTGTGCCCAGAAGCCGTTCCGCGGCGATCAAGCCACGAGCGACTTCCCCCAATTCATCATTCACCGCGATGCGCAGGCCTTGAAAAGTACGCGTGGCGGGATCGATGCCATCCTTGGAGCGTGGGACGATTCGGCGGATCAACTCCGCCAATTGGCGCGTGCTGGTGAACGGCTCCAGTTTGCGGTCGGTGACGATGGCGCGGGCGATGCGGCGGGAATGCCGCTCTTCGCCGAAGCGCCAGAAAATATCCGCCAGATCCGCTTCGGCCAGGGAATTGAGCATATCGGCGGCGCTGGCGCCGGCTTTCTCCATGCGCATGTCGAGCGGTCCATCCTTTTGAAAGGAGAACCCGCGCTCGGCTTCGTCGATCTGCATGGAGGAAACGCCCAGGTCGAGGGCGACACCATCGATCTTGTCGATGCCATGGTCAGCCAACAGGGCCTCCATGTCACCGAAACACCCGGCCAAAATGGTCAGTCGTCCGCCGTAGCGTTTGGACAGCTCTTCACCGCGGGCCACCGCCGACGGGTCCCGGTCGATGCCGAAGACACGGCAGTCGGAGCCGTCCAGCAGGGCTTGCGAATAGCCGCCGGCGCCGAATGTGCCGTCGACGAAGATCATGCCGGCTTTTGGGGCAAGCCCGGCGACGACTTCGGACAGCAAGACGGGAATGTGCGGCGCCGCGGTCATTGACCCACCGGCATGCGCAAGGCGATCTGAAGACGTTTCTCTACAGCGCGGGCTCGGGTTTCCGCGGTATGCTTCTTCAGCGCCTCAGGCTCCCAGATCTGGAAGGTGCGTCCCTTGCCGACGAAAGCCGCCTGCTCGGTGATGTTGGCATGCGCCAGAATTTCTTCCGGCAGGATGACGCGCCCCTCGGGATCCCAGGCCAGTTGATGCGACGACGAGAAGATCAAGGTGTTGAGGTCATCTTGTTCCGGCGAGAACAGATCGAAGGCCGCCGTGGTGCTGTCGGCCAGTTGTTCAAGGAAATCATTGCCGCATCCTTCGATGGCGGCTGAGGTGAAGGAGGGATAGACGACGATGCCCTGCGGCATCTGATTGGACAAGGCGGCACGAAACGACGCCGGGACGGATACGCGTCCCTTGCGATCGACTTTATTGGTAAAGGTGGATACGAACAGCGCCATCTGTCGTCCGCCCCGAAGCCCCTTGTTTCACCGGCTCCACGCTCAAGTCACCATCCGGGCATGGTGGTGGCTTCTCGTGGGTCATTATGGGATAACATGGGAAAATATGGGCGTCAATGGAATCTCATAGTAAAACAATGGGAAAAGCCAGTTTCTTACAATGCCGAAGGGACTTTTTCAAAAATTCATTCAAATGCCAAAAAGTGTTTTTTTGCAGATGCTTAAAAAGAAGAGTGGATACGCCCTCATAAGGTTGTTCCTCCTTCGTTCGATCTGGACTCGGGGGTGGTCCCATGGGATGGCATGGGATTTCCGTGGGTGGGGAAAAAATTGCGTCAGATGGCCTGTAAGCCGGGTTCTGTCCCCCGCCCGAAGGCGGATGGATGGCCATTCATCTGGGACGCCCGTTACCGGACGCCTCTCGCGACCGACCCGGACGGCAGCGCGGAAATGCGCCTTGTCGGCCTAGCCCTGAAAGGGTTTCCGCCGACATACCGTCCCTACTTGGTCTTGCTCCCGGTGGGGTTTGCCGTGCCGCTCCCGTTGCCGGGCGCGCGGTGCGCTCTTACCGCACCCTTTCACCCTTACCGGCCGGCGCTGTCCCCGAAGGGTGCGCTTGGGCTGGCGGTTTGCTTTCTGTGGCACTTTCCCTAGGGTTGCCCCCGCCGGACGTTATCCGGCACCGTATTTCCGTGGAGCCCGGACTTTCCTCCCCCCGGTTTCCCGGGGAGCGGCCATCCGGCCATCTGACGCCGGGGGAAGCTAGGCAATCCGGAGGGCGGGCGCAAGAGGCGAATGCGCCAAGGTGGTTTATCAGTCAAAATCGGCATTGTCGGAAACGAATACTTTTGCGTAATTGGTGTGATGGCCATCACACCGTGGCGAATTCAAGGCAAGGTCTCTTCCGCCAGACGCAGAAGGACATTCAGTTTTGTATTTGTTACAGAATCGGCCTTGCCGTCGAAGCACGTCGGGCGAAAATGCCGCTGAAAAGCAACCAAGGCCGCCTGTCGGCCTGATCCGGGCGGATTGCCGTCCCGGTCGGCGACGTCATAGCCCAAGCGGCTGAGCGCCGCAGGCCAATCCCCGTCGGGCGCTGGCGCGCGATCAAGAGACTTAGCCGTTTCCGGCCAGAGACCAATCCCTTTGACCGCCAACGCCCGCCAATCGAACAGTTCGCCGGGATCTTCCTTGCGCCAGGGGGCGACGTCGGAATGACCGACCACATTGCGTGGCGGGATCGGATGCCGGGCGAGGATATCCTTTGCCAGGACCGTCAGGGCCGTCATCTGTGGCGCCGGGAAGGGACGATAACCGAATTCATGTCCGGGATTGACCAGTTCGATGCCGATCGAGCGGGCGTTGACGTTCGTCTGCCCCCGCCAGGACGAGCGTCCGGCGTGCCAGGCCCGATCGGTCTCGGCGACCAGGGCATAGCAGGTACCGTCTTCGTCGATCAGATAATGGGCGGATACTTCGGCGGCGGCATCGGTCAAGCGCGCCAACGCGGCCTCGGCGCTCGGCATGCCGGTGTAGTGCAGAACCAGCATGTCGATCGGCACGTCGGCGGGGCGCCGATCGAAATTAGGGGATGGATGGTCCTGGACAATCATCGGTTTGTCCCTAAAGGCATTCCCGCCGCCCGCGCCGGGGTCCGGGACCACAGATGAACACGGATAAGCACGGATGAACGCCGATAAGGGACTGCGCCGCAGGCATTCCCCTGTCCTGTCGCGCGTCTGTCGCCGGATGTGCCAAGTGATGGCCTGCGGCGCTCATCCGAATTCACCGTGTGCCACAACATCTTAAGGTGAATGCCTTCGGGAGGTGCCTGATGGGGGCTAGTGTTCTGACACCAACGGAAAGCACCCCCATTCATCATTCCCGCGAAAGCGGGAATCCATGGGTTCCCAATGCCTTCTGGGTCGTGGATTCCCGCTTTCGCGGGAATGACG
>Ga0209415_10000575_pt1 | contig 68559 bp, 58 predicted proteins | sample PeaSoiSIISIP2007_FD_187696 | JGI IMG/M metagenome (GOLD analysis project Ga0209415, IMG submission 187696) | Peat soil microbial communities from Weissenstadt, Germany - SII-SIP-2007 (SPAdes) (version 2) | ecosystem: Environmental > Terrestrial > Soil > Wetlands > Peat | place: Germany...
CCGGCCGGCGAATCCGCAAATAGCGACGGCGCTTGCGGTGATACTTGATTCCGGCGCGGCGGATCAGATCCACGAAAGGAAGTCCGCTACCGTCCAGAATAGGCACTTCCAGGTTGTCGATCTCGACAAACGCGTTGTCCACGCTCATGCTGTAGAACACGCTCAACAGGTGCTCCGTGGTGGAGATGAGCACGCCTTGCCGCATTAGGCTGGTGGCATAGCTCACCTTTTGCACATAACGCCAGCTAGCGGGGATGGCGAAGCCATCCAGATCGGTGCGCTGGAATACGATACCCGTGGACGGCGGGGCGGGCAGGATTAGAATCTTAACCGGAACTCCGGAATGAAGTCCTACGCCCGACGCCTCGACTGGTCGTTGGATCGTGGTCTCAAATCGCAAAAGGGGCCTCTGCCTGCTGCATCACAACCACAGACGCTATTCTAGCAGTTGCAGATTACAAAATCTCTACCCTTTTGATAAAAAAAGACTTGGAGCGCCAATTCCGTGTCTTTTGTGCCACAGTACTGGCTAGGTCTGTGGCGATTCCGCAATGGTTGCGGAACTGCTTCTCGGCTCATTGGCCCCGCTTCAGTTAAGAGATCTCATCTAAGATAGTTGCAATGCCCCGTCTCTTCCTTATAGATTCGTTTGGGTTCATCTTCCGGGCATATCATGCTCGTGCGCGGTCCGGGGCGCCTCCCATGCGCACGGCGTCCGGCATTTCCACCGAGGCGGTCTACATTTTCCACAATATGGTGCGGAAGTTGAAGACGCAGCACAAACCGGAATATTTGGCCGCGATCTTCGAAAGCCAAGGGCCCACGTTTCGCGATGAGGCGTTTGAGGCTTACAAGGCCAACCGCACCGAGACGCCTCCCGATCTGCTGGAACAAATTCCGTGGATTCGAAAGACGCTGGAGGCTCTGCGCATTCCGGTACTCGAATACGCCGGCTTCGAGGCCGACGACGTGATCGGCACGCTTTCGCGCCGCGCCGAAAATTCGGGCGTCGACGTGGTGATCGTTTCAAGCGACAAGGACATGCTGCAGCTTGTTGACGATCATACGTCGATGCTCAATCCGATGAAGGACGACACCTGGTACGACGCCGCCGAGACCGAGAAGTTCATGGGCGTGAAACCGGGTCAGGTCGCGGATCTTCTCGCCCTCAAGGGCGATTCGGTGGACAACATCCCCGGCGCGCCGGGCATCGGCGACAAGGGCGCTCGCGATTTGATCGTGCGCTTCGGATCGGTGGAGGGAGCCCTCGAACACGCGGCTGAAGTCGAGCGCAAAATGTATCGCGAGAGCCTCCAGAACCATCGCGAACAAATCCTGCTGAGCAAGCAACTGGCGTCCATTCACTGCGACGTTCCCGTTCCGCTCGATCTGGAGGCGCTGGCCGTGCGCGATCCCGATCCCGAGGCATTGCGAGAGCTGTACCACACGATGGAGTTTCACTCGCTGTTGCGCGAGCTTGCTCCGGCCGCGCGGGCACCCACGGAACGCGACTACGCGCGGCTTGAGTCACTCGAACCGTGGATCTCTGAACTTCCCGCGGATCAGCCCCTTGCCGTCGCGGTGGGCGTAATGATGGGCGAAACCGTGGTAGCGCTCTCGGCCGAGCCGGGCGTAGTGAGGCAGGTCTCCGACCTGCCAATTTCCATTCCCGCCCGCGCCTCCATATGCCATGATCTAAAATCCTTGATTCGCCAATTCGGCGACGCCCCGGGTATCCACCACGACGTGATGCTGTACGGGTTCCTCCTCTCGGCCGATCCGGGTCACTGCGATCTGCGATCTCTCGCGGAGACGCATCTGGGCGAGGCTCTGGATACCGATCCCGCGGCTCATGCCGACGCCATCCTGCGCCTGTACCAGAAGCTGTGGCCGGAAGTGGAGGCGGCCAAGCTCGCGGAAGTTTACGAGTCGATCGACCTGCCATTGGTGCGCGTGCTCGCCGCGATGGAGGAGACCGGAGTCCTGATCGATCACAAGCAACTCGGCGTGATGAGCCAGCGAATGGAGGAGGAGATCGCGCGCCTGTCGTCCGAAATTTATGAGCTCGCGGGGAAAACGTTCAACATAAACTCGCCACAACAATTGGGCAAGGTTTTGTTTGAAGATCTGAACCTGCCTGCTCCGGTGAAATATGGCAAAGGCAAAGTGATTTCTACAGCGGCGGACGTGCTGGAAAATCTCGCGGATGAGTTTCCCATCGCGCGCAAGGCGCTTGAGTTTCGGCAGGTCGCCAAGCTCAAGGGAACCTATGTGGATGCTCTGCCGGCCCTAATCGATCCGGGCACCGGCCGCGTTCACACCACTTTCAATCAGACCGGAGCGGCCACGGGGCGATTGTCCTCCTCCGACCCCAACCTGCAAAACATTCCGATTCGCACAGCAGTGGGACGCGAGATTCGCGCGGCGTTCGCGGCTCGGCCGGGATGGAAGCTGGTGGTCGCGGATTATTCGCAGATCGAGCTGCGGCTTCTGGCGCATATGTCGCGCGATCCGGTGCTGATGGAAGCCTTCCGCAACGGCGAGGACATCCACACGCGCACCGCCGCGGAGGTGTTTGGCGTGCCTCCCCTGATGATCACTCCGGAACAGAGGCGCAACGCGAAAGCCGTCAACTTCGGCATCGTGTACGGACAGACGCCTTTCGGTCTGGCGCAGGCGCTGGGCATCGAACGCAAAGAAGCCGAGCTGTACATCCGCGCCTACTTCGAGCGCTACGCCGGTGTGCGCAAGTTCATCGACGCGACAATTGCGCAGGTTCGCCGCGCAGGCTACGCGACGACCCTGTTCGGGCGCAGGCGTCCGATTCCCGACATGAACAGCCGCAATCCCAATGCGCGCAATTTCGCTGAGCGCACAGCGGTGAATACTCCGTTGCAGGGCACAGCGGCGGATCTGATCAAGCTGGCCATGATCCGAATAGACGAGAAGCTGCGCGGAATGCAAACTAAGATGCTCTTGCAGGTTCACGACGAGCTGGTGTTCGAAGCTCCTCCAGAAGAAGTGGATAAGGTGCGCGCTATGGCCAAGGCCGAGATGGAGGGGGTCCGCAAGCTGGACGTGCCGTTGCTCGTAGAGGTCGGCGTTGGAGAGAATTGGCGCGATGCGAAATAGTCTTGGTGGGGCAGGTCTGCGACCTGCCAAGCTGCTGGCCGCAACGTCGATGGCTGTGCTGCTGGCAGCTTGTTCCAAGCCCAAACCGAAAGTCGCCGTGCCGGCGGTGTACGACGTTACGTTTGACACGACGAAAGGGAGTTTCACCGTGGAAGTGTCGCGGGCGTGGGCACCGCGCGGCGCGGACCGTTTCTATGAGCTGGTGAACATGCGCTACTTCGACGACGGCCGTTTCTTCCGCGTGCTGCCCGGCTTCATCGCGCAGTTCGGTGTCCACAAGGATTTCAAGGTCCACGTCGTGTGGCGCGAGTTCTTCATAGTTGACGATCCGCCCCAACAAAAGAACGTCCGCGGAACGCTGTCGTTCGCGCAGGCCGGCCCCAATACCCGCGCGACCGAGGTGTTTATCAACCTCGCCGACAATAAGGTGCTGGATGAGCAGGGCTTCGTGCCGTTCGCCCGCATCGTGTCCGGCATGGATGTGCCGGACAAGCTGTACTCGGGTTATGGCGAGCTGGGGCCGGAGGGCAAAGGACCGGATTCAGGCCGCGTGGAAGAGGAAGCCAACGAGTATCTAGTCCCGCGCTTCCCCTACCTCGACTACATCAAGCACGCCAAATTCGTCCCCCGTGGTCCGTAAAGCGCCAGGAAATGGCTCCGCTAAGACAACGCCGCTTTTCCCGTGGATCATGTGAAACAATTCCGACCCACGGGTCAAGCAGCCAATTAGTAGACTGGGCTAGCTGCGCCGCGGCAGCAGTTTACCGCGGAACTGATACAACGCTAAACCCACCAACCCGGTGACGATCAGCAATGACGTTGTGGGGGCAGGGGTTGTTGGCGTCCCAGTCCCGGAAGTCACCGAAATATCCGTAAGATACAGCGTCGCCGGATCCTGTCGTCCGGTGAACTCTAAAACCGTCGAGGTACCTGTGGCGACGACAGTAAATGAGTATTGTCTCCAGGTGTTCGACGGTGCGTTGATAATCGTACCTCCGGTCACCGCAACGCCGTTCCAGAGCGTCTCCAGTTCGGTTGTCCCTGTGCTTGAGTCCTCGCCGCCATCGTAGTAAAAGCTCAGCGTGTAGGTTTGTCCAGGAACGGTGGTGAGAGTCTGGGAAATCCAGTCCCCGTTCACGGGGTCGTTGCAAGGCACGCCGACGCATAAATTTATTGCGGCAGCACTGGCGCCGGGCGGTATCGTACCCGATTGACCTGTAGGCAGAGGCGTTGCTACCTCCCATCCCTGATCGCTACACCCGCTACTACAGGTGTGGGTGTTCCAGTCGGCAAAGTTACCCGTTGAAAACGCGGGGTTCTGAACAATATTCTGGGCGGTTGCGGACGCCGCTAATAGACCAATTGCAATCCCGAAAAGCAGGATATTTCGAACCATGCTTCCTCCCATAGTGAGATTGACTACGGCTAGGCCATTCAGCTTACCCAGCAACCTGCTAAAGTCCTAGTCCTAGCTAGTATACACTACTATTTACTTTTCTGAACTGTTGCAAATAAAGCTTTTTTCATCCCTTGGGAGGTCAGTGGACCCTGGCTAACCTGCTCACGGCTTGCCGAGGGAGCAGAGCGGGTCGCCGACGACGATGTTTTGCCAGCTGAGGCGTGGGATCGAGAGGTAGTAGCTTTCGGCCAGGTTGCGGCCTCTATAGTAGGCCGGGATTAGGATATCTGGGCGGGGGTTCATGGCGAGGTAAGGCTCGTAGACGTGGCCCGAGCCACCGGTAGCTCCCTCATGAATGTAGTCCGCGGTCAGGGTTTGGGGGCTGCCGGCGAACCAGAGCTGGGGCGAGTTCCAGTCGCTGATGGTCCAGTTTTCCGGCGGGCGGACAAAGGTGCGGCCATTGGTGGAAACAAATTCAGTCATGATGGCGCCGGGCAACCACTCGAAACCCGTAAATCGCCGGCGGCGGTGTGGATCGTTGGAACCCCAACTGGCATAGGCGATTACGTCCTTTTGGAAATAGAGGGCGGTGGGGGTTTTGTCCAGCACCACCCGGTCCGGAGGCAGTAGGGGAACCGAGTTCAAGAGCCATTCCTCCCCTTGGGGATTTCCTTCACCGGAAAGATCGACGACGAATTTCCCGCGATTGACGGCGTGCAGAGAGCGGTCGACGATGCCCTTAACCTCCTCGAGATCATAGGCGGCGAGCCGCGTGACCAGGTAGATGGGGAACTGGGGGTGCGAGAATTTTTCGTCGCTGTGCCCGAAAAACGGGTTGGGAATGGAGCCGGGGGTGGGGTGATGGGCCTCCTTCATGTCCGAGTAAAGCAGTGTGAGCTCGCTGTCAACCGAAGCCTCGTCGCCGGAGAGGCCGCTGCTGCCGGGGATCTTCAGCGGCACGCCGAGCGTGGTCACGATGTAGAGAATGCTCTCCGCCAGATTGTTCCTCTTGAGGCAGTCGGCGATAGGCGCGGCTACTTCGGTATCGTACTGGCGGCGCGAGATCGCCTCGTCGCTGGTGGTATGAAGGTGGCAGATGTTGCCAGACGGGATCGCGCGGCGCTGAGCGTAGTATTCTCCGATGGATCGTGAAACCGGGGAAGCATCGTTAACCACGACGAGCACGTTCTGAGGTGTTTGGGCGCACAGGGAGGACGCGGCGATCATGCATACCGCAAGACTACAGAAAATGGCGCCGGACCTTGCCATCGGCTTCAGTCTAGCAGGGGCGGCTTCGGGTTAGTGGAACGCGGTTGAAGTCAGTGTGCGAACAGGCCGCTCAAAACCGGGTAGACTCGCTCAGCCAGGCCCAGAGCCGCCGTGGTGGTGGCCTCATCCGACCGGCCGGTGTTCCAGACCACCACGCGCACAAGAGAAGTATCGGTCCGCTGTTCCTTGAGGCGGTCCACGATCACCCAGAATTTGGCGGCCCATTCGCTCGCGATGACGCGGCTGCCGGTTTGATACCAGTAGAGGATCACCACTCGTTGGGGGCCAAACGTGGCGATGTAACGATTCACGGAAACGTTGCCTGCCTGCGTGTCCATCCCCACGCGGTCGGTGACGATGGGCGTCCAGCCGGCCGCGGGCAGACAGACTTGCGGCGAATGCGGCTGGCTCGCGCCCCCGCGCTGGGATTGGAACCACGCCACGAACAGACTGCCGAGCCAGCCTTCGTGCGGATTGGAATAGATCAGGCCAAGGGTGCTATCGGCGCGCAGCACAGCCTGAGAGTCGGGACTGATAGGGTCGTCGCCGGTCTTTTGCCAGTCTCCGAGCGCCGCGGGGAAGCGCGAAAACTGCGGCGGCGCGGGAGGGCGCTCGCCACCCGCTGCCCAATACGTAAGCCCGGTTTGAACGGCCAGGAACGCCGGAACCAGAAGGGCGAGCTTATTCATCATAGAGATCTGAGATCAAGCATGATACCGTCCGTACAGCGAATTGATGAAGCCTCGCAATGGCAGCAGCATCCCGAGGGTGAGCGTGAAAATGACCCAACCCAAAACCTGGTGAGGAGTGCCTGAATCGAGCGCGGGTTTCCAGGCCGACACAGCCACGCGGAAGGCGTTCGACACAATCGCGAGCGGAATCGTTGCTGCCAGCACAGCCACTCGCATCCATGGCTTGGGATCGGCAAGGTAGGCAAACAGCACCGCCACGAATCCGAGAGGGAGGAGGAAGCGTATACCGTTGCACGCCTCCGCCACGGCCACCAGATGGCCATGCACATCCAGGATGTTGCCTTGGCGGATGACTCCGACGCCGGAAGTGGTCAGGATGGCGGCGGCGAGTTTGCTCGCCAGTAGTTGAAGCGGGAGCGTCACCTGGTTGTACACGATGGCCAGCTTAGGCAGCATGAACAACGCTAGGAGAAAAGGGAAGGTCCACGAACGCAGCAGGCCGAATCCTCCCAGGCAGACGACCGCGCCCACAGCGGAGATGAGCAAGGCAAGTGAGCTGGCGAACAAACCCACCCCCAGCACTCCCGCAAGGTGCATGGCCGCGCCGGCAAGCAGCAGCGGGACGCCCCAAACGCTGGGCTTCAGGGGCAATCGCCGCCAGCGGTCGCGCTCACGCCAGACGATCCATAAAATCACCAGCGGGACGACCGCGCCGTGGCTCATATCCTCGTCGCTCATCCATTGGTCAAACATGCCTCGGAGCGTGGAAGCGTAGCAGACGAATAGAAGCAGGATGGTGATCGCCACCAGCGCCATTTGTTTATTGCGAACGCGCATGCGTGTCTATGAAGACATGTTAGCAAGCGAACGGCCCTGGAACTCTCAAAGCTAAAAGCCGAGCCTCGTGAGAGACGCGGCTTCAGCTAAAGATCGCGTGGACGGCCTAGCGTGCGGCAAACCTGCCGCGAGCCAGATAGAACGCGGACAGTGCCGCCAGTCCGACGCCCATCAGCAACAGCTCGGGTCCAGCCGCCGAGCCATATAACCTTCCAATCGCCGAAGCGCAGCCGATCGTGACCGATGTGCGAAGGCGGAGGAACTTCCTTCTTCCGAAGGTTACTCAAAGAAGTCGAGGGTAACTTCGGACTCTATCCCTATTTTATGCCGCGACTCGCTTCTTCATAATTACGGCGTACCCGACTACGAAAAGCAGTCCCAGACACGCGAGGAGGAACGTTGGGGGTAGAGGGGTTGTGCTGACGCTCGTCGTCACGAATCCGGTGACCAAGCCGTAGCCGTCCTGGACGGTGCCTCCGGTGTAAACTCGGCCCATAAACGTATTCCCCGAATTCGCGTCGAGGAAGAGACTGCCGCCGGGGGCGGAGGTGCCTGTCGCATTCACAGTCATAAGTAAGTTCCCCTGCGACGGGATGTAGGTGAATGGCGTGTTCAGAACAATTCGGAGTGTGTCTCCAAAGGCCCACGCCTGTGCTAGGTTTCCGTTAAAGACAACGGTATTGTTCGCCCCAAGGTTCGTCGTGAAGTTGCTGGTAATCGTGTTCCAGCTAACAGACGTCGTCGACAGCGAAATGGTCCAGTTCCCGGAGTTCATCGAAGTTGCGCCGGAGTTGTAAAACGTGTTGTAGAAATCCAGCTCCGAGATAGCGATCGGTCCTGAGAATTGACTGCTTGCGTAGACCTGTTGATATTGACCTGAATAGGTACAGCCGAACGGGAAGCAGTTTTCGCTGTTCGGTGGAGCGCCAATGATCAGGTTAGTCGGGTCGCGAGTTATCGGGGCCGAAAGGCTCGGACTCGTCGGCAGCCCATTGGCGTCGTGGGGGACGTCGGCCATGGCAGGAGAAACTGACAACGCACAAATCACAGCTGAAGGAACAACCTTCGTGAGCCTCATCGTTTGCCCTCGATTCGATATATATGTTGAACAGCCGATTGGCGAAGGAGAAATGATTTGAGTGGTGCACCCGCGCCAAGTTGACCATAACATAGGTTTCTCCGCGCGTCAACCAAATCGGCATAGAACAATTTACAGGTCATTTGTAAGCCGCGATGCCAGTCACGCGCTCGCCGATGACTAACGCATGAATGTGATCCGTGCCTTCGTAAGTCTTGACCGTTTCGAGGTTGCACATGTGACGCATGATAGGATGCTCATCCACAATGCCCGCAGCGCCCAGAAGGTCGCGCGCTATGCGGGCGCAATCGAGCGCGATGGAGGCGTTGTTGCGCTTGAGCATGGAAACGTGCGCAGGATCGGCCTGACCCTGGTCCTTCAAGCGGCCTACTTGCAGGGCCATGAGCTGCGCCTTGGTGATCTCCGTGATCATCCATGCGAGTTTTTCCTGCACCAGCTGGTGCGACGCTATGGGACGTCCGTCGAACTGCTTGCGCAGCACCGCATACGATCGCGCGCTTTCGTAGCAATCCATGGCCGCGCCGATCACTCCCCAGCCGATCCCGTAGCGCGCTTGCGTCAAGCAGCTCAGCGCCGATTTCAGTCCCTTCGCCTCGGGCAGCATCGCGTCTTCCGGGACGCGGCAATTCTGAAGCGCCAGGCTCGACGTCACGGAAGCGCGCATGGACAGCTTTCCGTGAATCTCCTGCGACGTGAATCCGGGCGTGCCGCGCTCTACCAGAAATCCGCGGATGCCTTCCTCGGTGCGAGCCCACACCAACGCAACATCGGCGATGGAGCCGCTGGTGATCCACGTTTTCTCGCCATCGAGCACCCACTCAGAGCCCTCACGGCGCGCGCGCGTCAGCATTCCCGCCGGATTCGATCCGAACCCCGGCTCGGTGAGGCCGAAGCAGCCGATGGCTTCGCCCGATTGCAGACGCGGCAGCCAACGCTGCTTCTGCTGCTCGGTGCCGTAGGTCAGGATCGGGTACATCACCAGAGCGCCTTGCACGCTGACGAAGCTGCGCAGTCCGGAATCGGCGCGTTCCAGCTCCTGCATGATGAGCCCGTACTCCACGTCGCTCATGCCGGCGCAGCCGTAGCCTTCCAGATTCGCGCCGAAGAATCCCAGCCGGCCCATTTCCGCGATCAGCTCACTGGGGAAGCGGGCATCGCGGAAGCAATCGCGCATCAGAGGCTGTGCGCGTTCGTCCACGAACTGGCGCGCGGTCCGGCGCACCAGCAACTCCTGCTCACTGAACAGCGAATCGATGCGCAGATAATCCACGCCGGGGAATGAGGGCATGACAGGGTCATTTTACCGCCGATTCCACGGACGCCCGGCGCCGCGTTCAATTCTCCGAAGGTTTTTCAACGCGATCGATGACCAGAACGTCGACGGGGCCCTTGCTTGATTCGAGCTTTAGCCCGAGTTGCTCTTGAACGGCTGTAAACAGGGATGGTCCGGCATCCGCCGAGGCGGGAAGTCCGGTCGCGACCTCATCGTGGGCAAACGTCAAATGAACACGAAACTCTCCTGCGATTGCGGTTTTGTCCACGACAATTCGGTCGAGCAGAAAGGAAAACATCCCTGCCAGGTGCGCCATGCTCGCGCTTGTCGCGTCCAAAGTGCCTCTTCCCGTTCCCCCAAAGCCGCAGAAATCCGATTGTTTCTGGTCCGGCGCGCGGGCACTCGGATTGTTGGGATCGGGGGTAATGCAACTTCCTTCCTTAAGCGGCTGCAATCTGAGGCCCCCCTTTGCCACAGTCAACACATAGATCGGGAGTTCTTTCGTCTCCCAGTGGAGCGCCAGCTTGAACCGGTCTCGGAGGAGTGTCTGCAGCATCAGTTTCATCTGGTCCGGACTCGGGTTGCCCTCGGCCTTCGCTTGGATGTCGTAGTGGTCGGAATTAATCCAACCCGGGCCTCCCGAAATCTGAAAATCCTTGACATCGTATGCTCGCATGACGAGGTGCTGCAAAGTTTGATTCTCTGCGTCAAACCTTCCCGGAGCGGGAAGGAAGAGCATGGCTTGGCTCCCGCTGAGGTTGGGTTTGATCGACGCCACTTCGAATGAAGGCTGCGCGTTCATCAGAGTGATCGAAGCCAAACCCGCGATCATTCGCAAGATGGTCTTTGCTGGGGTGGACATAACCATTACCTCCCCGCAAGGTAGCCGAGCGCCGAGCGCCGGACTTCCACATCTGGGTCTGACTGCACGATGGACAACAGTTTGTCCGACGCCCTCGGGTCGCTCGATCCTGCGATCCAGCCGATCATCGCTAACTTCATTTCCAAGGTCTTTTCGTTGTCGAACAGGGAGACAAGCGCATCGAGGGATTTCGCCTTCCCGGCGATCCATCCCAGCGCCGGGAGCCGCACTTCCAGATCGCTATCGGAGTGGATGATTGCAAGCAGCTTCTCCGACGCCCGCGGGTCCGTAGAACGGGCCAGATATCCCATGATCGACAACTTCATCTCGACATCTTTTTCCGTGTCGTACAGCTTGATCAGGAAATCGACCGTCTTCGCACGCTCTTCGCTGTTGCCTGGGGTGGGAGGCACCGGCTTCGGAGGACTGACTTGCGCCTGAAGCCTAGGCGGTTCGTGAACCTGCGCCTTGGGCAGTGCAGGGACCTGGATGCTCTCGGTCTGCTGAGGTGCGGCATTCAGCGAACGCACCGCGGGGACGCCTGTCATGAAAAGCACCAAGACCGCAGCGGCAATCGTTCCAAGAGATCGCGAAGGGTGGTCCTCGGACCGCTGCTGCCCCAGGAGCCGGCGAATGCGCCCGAGCAGGTCGCCTCCGGTCGCCGCGAGGGCTGGCTCAATGTGTCCCGGAATCCGGGCGCGGATCTGCTCCAGCTCGGCCAACGCTTGGGCATATTCGATTGCGTTTCCGCAGACTGCGACCGCGATGTCGTCGCAGCAATGCTCGCGCTCGATGCGCATCTGCTTGCCGACCCACCACACCGCTGGATGATAGAACAGCAGCGTCTCGATCGCCGTTTGCAGCAGGTTTACCAGATAATCGTGTCGCCGGATGTGAGCAAGCTCATGCGCCAGGATGGCTCGCAGTTGCGATTCGCTCAAGCCGGTGATGGTGGTCACGGGCAAGAGAATGTAGGGTTGAATCCAGCCGATCACGGTGGGAACCTGGACGATCGCGGACGCATAAAGACGCACCGGCGCGGAGATGCTGAGCCTGCGTTTCAGCCGCGTCATCATTTCTTCTAACTCCCCGCTGGCGCGGAGCACACGGCGCTTCAATCGCTGCGCCCGGATCCAGCCGCCTACGGCTCGCAGGGACAGTAGGAGAACACCGGCGATCCAGATGCACACGACCCATCCGGAGATCCCGGCGCTTGACGAACTTGTGGGTAACGCGGCAATTAAGGCTTCACGAGACGTTCCCGCAGGCGCGTGGACGTGGGACGGAACCGTGGCCACCATGCTCACGACCGGCTGTTCACTTCGAAGGTCTTGCGCGACCGTCACCACCAGGGTGACGGGCATCGCCAGCATGATCAGGCTCGCCGCGGCGTACCGGACGCGCGCTGACGCGGGCCCAATCCTTTTGACCATCCACAACAGCAGCGCCAGCAGCGACCCTTGCCATAAGAAGTGAAGCAGCGCGTGCCCCAGTGCTTGCACCGCCGGATGCGTTAGCAATGTTTCGAATGTCATTTCGCACCTCGCTCCTGGTTTTTCAATGTGTCTTTCAGGATTTTGCGGATCTCCGCCATCTCCTCCGGAGAAGCCTCTCTCGCCGACAGAGCCTGCAAGACCAGCCCGCTCATGGAGCCTTCAAAAGCGCGGTCGAGCAGGTCGGTCACCAGCGTGCGCTGGGCCTGTTCCTGCGGCAGGCGGGCTTGATAGACATGCGCGTAGGGCGCCTCGTCGCGGGTCACCAAACCCTTTTCCGTCATGATCTGGAGGAACTTCAGAACGGTGGTGTAGCCAGTCTTCTTGACTGCATTGAGGGCGTCGCAGACCTGGCGGACGGTGCTTGGTCCGCGCTGCCACAGGACGCTGAGAATCGCCAGCTCGGCTTCGGTCGGTTTCGGAGGCTTACTCATACCAGAACGATTATGATACGAACTGGTTCGTAAGTCAACGAATATTTTCGTATACCTAGGGATCTCCTATTTCTTATGGATCAGAATGCGGCCGTTGAAAGTGGTGAACTGGATTTCCGGTCCGCCGCCGTTGATCGTACCACTAACGGCGCCGTCGCCACGTCGCCTAACCCTGGGCGGCTTTACTTTCCTGCCTGGGTTCGAGGGGCCCGGCGTGGGAGCCGGAGCGGCGCTGGCCTCTTGGGGCTCCAGCTTCACGTCGAAATCCGTGTAAATCTCACCGTTGTCGGCTCTGGCCTTCAAATTCGCCTTGGCATCCGCCGGCAAGGTCACATCGATGTCGCCGTTAAAGGTGGAGAAGCTCATGTTCTTGCCGGGAGTGACGCGATTCAGCGACGCGACAACCTTTCCGTTCATCGTGTGCGCCACCACCGATCCCGAGACATTGGTGATGTCGACTTCCCCTGCAAGGTTGCTGACCTCGATCTCACCGGAGATATTTTCCACGACGATCTTCCCGCCGCCAAACGAGGTTGCGATTGTCACGGAGGTTTGGGTTGGAACCTGAATAATCACGTCGCTAAGACTGCTGAACAGTCCACCGCCGTCCACCCGGACCGTGTTGTTGTCCTCGGTCACATCGAGCGTGCCGGATCCGCCGATGCGATGCATTCCGGGCGGCGGCGGCTCCTTCGCCCGCCGTTGGGCGGACTGTCCGTGCAGGGTGTATTCGATGAGGGCATCCATTCGCTCGGCGCCCCTCACGGTTACGCTCCCCATCAGCAGGTTGACCTCCAGCTTGCGTGGCGCGGCGGGATCTTTGAAAGTAGCCGTTACCCGCTGCGGAGTTCCAGCGTCTTGCGCGGCGGCCATTGCCGCGAATCCTGCTCCCACTACAAACAGCCATTTTAAGGTATTCATCACTGGTTCCTCTTTCCTAAATCAACTCCCCGAGGCACAAATCAATTCTCCGAAGGCCTTTCCGCACGATCGATGATGAGATCCTTCGCCGATTCTAGCTTTAGCCCGAGTTGCTCCTGCACAGCCGTGAACATCGACGGAATGTCCGAATCCGGTTGAGGGGGCTGAATTGCCGAAGCCCAGTCAAGCGTGTACGCGTAATACCCAGTGAGCCCGGTTTTGTCCACGACGGGGCGGCCCGCAGTGACGGAGAGCTGGCGAGCCAGCTGCTCCATAGTCCCCTTCGAGATCTCCGTATGCATCAGTCCTGTATTGAACCCACGAGTGAAACCTCCTTCTTTCACGTCAGCGGAGACTTCCTTCAGCTTCGGCCCGTTTTTCGCGACGATCAGCTCGTACACAGGCGTCCCTCTCGTCTCGCGATGGACCTTGAGTTGAAATCGGTCGGCCAGCAGAGTCTGGAGCATCTGCATGGCCCGGTCGTGGGTGAGCGTGCCCTCGCCCTCCGCTTTGGCGACGACGTCATAGCGATCCGAGCCGATCCAGCTTGGTCCTCCGGAAATCTGATCCGTTCTCACGCCGTAGGCGTCTTCGATCAGGTTGCGCAAAGTCACGGCTGTGTCCGAGAGCGTCGCGCCCTTGACGCCCCCACCGGACATCGTGATCAGCCCCGGATGGAACTTGATCGAAGCCACCTCGAATGACGCCGTCTCCTGAGCAGCCGCAACCCCGGTGACGGCGAGCACTAGCCAGAAAACCGGCTTCATTGCAATTTCTCCAACGCCCATTCAGCGCGTTGTCGCACGCCGATATCCGTGGCACCATCTGTTGCCACCCTTTGCAACTCCGGTGCGGCTTCGGTCTCCTTCAAATCCACCAAGAGATCGATCAGCGCCACCTGCACGATGGGTGCGGTCTGCTTCCGCAGCGACTGCATCACCGCGTCGCGAGTGGTCTGGTTCGCCGCAAAGGGCCGCAGCGCGTCCACGGCCGCCAGGCGTACGTTCACGTTGGGATCGTGATTCACTGCGGTGAGCAGCGCCGAAAGCACCTCTTTGTCCGACGGCTCCACACGATAAGCCCAGCTCACCCCGCGCAATCTTTCACTCGCAGATTGTTGTTGCAATAACGACAGGGCCACCAGTTGACGCATATTCCCGACCTCCCCGCGCAATTGGGCTACCTCCGCATTAGCGGTCTGGCTTGACCGGACGCTGTATCCCGCGGCCACTCCCGCAAACAGCAGCACCACCCCTGCGGCAATCTGCCAAATCCAACTGAGCGACGTCCTTTTCGCCCCCGCGGCAGCGGCGCCGTCGCGATATGCGGCGAGCCTCTCGTAGAATCGCTCGCGCACGCCGGGGCCCGGTTCCGGTAGCGGCAGGCGCGCCAGGTCCCGCCACAGCGAGCCCAGTTTATGAGCCTCGGCGCGGCAGGCTTCGCACTTGGCCAGATGCGCATCCACTGCCGATTCCTCTTCGGAACTGAGCGTCCGGCTCCAATACTCGGCCATTCGCATTTCGAGTTCTTCGCACGTCATGATGCTTTTTCCTTCTCCAGCGCGAAATAAATCTGTTCCAGTGCGCGCACAGCCCGGTACACGCGCACCTTCACCGCCCCGACTTCGCAATCGAGCACGGCCGCGATCTCCTCGTACTTCATTTCCTGAAACCGGCTGAGCACCAGAATCTCGCGCTTGTCCGCGGGCAATAGATCGAGCGCCCGCTGCAACAAGCCGAGATTCTGCATCTTCGCCGCCCGCTCCTCCGGACCCGGCGCAGCCGAGGCGGGTTCGCCGCGGCGATCCGTGACCGCCTCGATTCCGATCACTTCGGCGCGACGTTCCCGCGCCCGATCCAAGCTGGCCCGGCGCGCGATCCGGTACATCCACGCCGTGAACGTCTTCCCAGGATCGTAAGTGGCGCGATATCGAAGAATGCGGAAAAATACGTCTTGCACCAGATCCTCTGAAAGCTCCCGATTCCGATTCAGAGACACGAAGTAGCGAAACAAGGCCCGATGATGCCGCTCGAACAATACGGCGAGCTTAGGCAGCTCCCCGGCTCTCACTTGCGCCATCAAAGCGTTGTCGGTCGTGGCCACGGGTTTCACATAAGAATACTCGCGGGAAGCGAAATGGTTACGGGAAAAGGTTACGATGAGGAGGCATGTGGGCGCTGCCGCTGATCTGGTTCGGCTCCGCGATGGCGGCGTATGTTTACTCACGCCAATATCACATCCCCTTGCATCTGGCGCTGGCGGCGCTGCCGGCGTTCCTGCTCGAAGCAAGTTTCTACTACGCGCTGGGTGTCGAAGGCTGGCGAGCTCGCCTGGAGCGGCTTCCACCGGCGGCCGTCGCGCTAGCCCTGACGCTCTCGGCCGCGGCGCCCTACTGCGCGGCTTCTCTGGCGTTCGGTTTTTTTCGCTGGCAATCGCTGGCGGCAATACTCGGCCTCGCAGGCGTCGCATCCTTCTGGTATGTCTTGCTGCCTCACACAGCCCCGGCCGATCTTCTCTTCGTCCTGTTTATGGCGGCGGTCTATCTGGCGAATCTTGAACGCCGCGAGTACATCGACCCGCATCCCAAGCTGACGCTGGACGTCCTGGGGAAGGTGATGTGGATCCGCATAGGCGCGTTCGCCATGCTGAGCATCCGGCGCATGAAGGGAGTCGGATTCGGCTTTTGGCCCAAGGCCAGGGAATGGGTGATCGGCTTGGTGTACTTCGCCCTATTCCTTCCGGTGGCGGCCTTGGCATCCCGGGCCGTGGGATTCGCTTCGCCGCACGCGCCGGCGCCGGGATGGGACAGGATCGCAGTGCTCGCGCTGGGAACTTTCTTCGGGGTTCTGTGGGTGCTGGCGCTGGGCGAGGAATTCTTCTTCCGAGGACTTTTGCAGCAGTGGATCGGGCAATGGCTGAAGAGCGAGTGGATGGGTCTGGCGCTGGCCTCGCTGTTATTCGGCCTGGCGCACCTGTGGTTCCACGCTTTTCCCAACTGGCCGATTGTGGCCATGGCGGCGGTCGCCGGCGTGTTCTACGGACTTGCGTTCCGGCAGGCCCGCAGCATTCGCGCATCCATGGTGACCCACGCGCTGACAGTCACGGCCTGGAAGCTGTTTTTTTCTTAAGCGCCGCAGGCTTGACACCCACAAACCGGGCCTGCGCCCAAGCTAAAACCGGATTTTGATGCCCAATTGAATGTATCGCGCGTTGCTGGCGAACACCTGGTTCCACTGCCCAAACAGCGCATTGCTCGGGATCAGGTAGTTGGTCGCCAGTGCTTTCACCGGACTGACGCTGTCCAGCAAGCCCGGTGTGTATTGCGGATGATTGAAGGCGTTGAAGAAGTCGGCGCGGAATTGGAGCTTGATGCGCTCCCGGATGGTGAAGTTCTTCGACGCCGTGAGATCCCAATTGTTGATCGGCTGAGTGGCCAGCGTATTGCGTCCAGCATCGGCTAGAGCTCCCGCTTCAGCCGTGATGTACTGCGCGTTGGGATTGTTGGCGAGATACGCTACCGTCGCGCCGGCACTGTTCTTGAGCGCCGTCGCGCCAGTGCCCGTTCCCGGCACTCCGTTGGGGTTGACGATGGTCCGGTCGCTGGTGGCATCGCTGTTGAGATTGGCATCGATCCCTCCCTGGGGCGTGACCATCTCCGGGGACTCGAAGATATAGCTCCCCGAGATTTGATAACCACCCAGCGCGTTGCGCACGAACCCGTTCTGGTTCTTGTTGAACCACGGCGTCTCATAGATCCAGGTGAGGGTCGCGCGTTGCCGGCGGTCCAGCGCCGAATCCGCCCACTCCGACTTTAGATCCCCGAAATCCTGCGGCCGGCGCGGTGAAAGCGACGTGGTATTGACCTCCGCCGTGCTGTCGTCCCGCATGTGGCTCCACGTGTAAGCAGCCTGCAAGAATACGTGGCGCGACATCCTCTTCTTAAGCTCCGTCGCCAGGCCGTTGTAGATGGAGTTGCCCAGCGGCTCATAAGACGTAATCGTGTTGGTGAATCCATACGGCGCCAGCGGATTATTATCCGCCTTCAACGCATTTAACTGCGTGAGCGTGACCGGCAGGCTGTTCAACGTAGCCTGCGAGGGCGCCGTGATATAGGTTGGCAGGTATAAATTCGGCGTGACCACGGCATTCCGGTTCAGCTCTGTCTGCTCCAGCAGATGCACGCCGCGCGTGCCCACGTAGCGGACTTCCAGAGTGTAGTCGTGGGCGAACTCATGCTGGACGCCCATGCTCCAGTTCATCGCGTAGCCCAGCATCTGATTGGGAAGCCAGCCGGTGGTGTTCGCGCGAACCTGCGCGAGCGTCGGGTTGGGCGGAAGCGCGGTCGGCAGGATTCCGCCGTTGGCCAGGAAATTGGGAGCGTCGGGAACGGTCTGGATCAGAGACGTATCCTGCGGAGGACGCACGTTCGTTCCGATGTTGTCGAAAATGGGATCGTAGCCGATGCCGAATCCGCCGCGAATGGTAGTGGTGGCTTTGTGTCCCGGCGAATACGCGAATCCAAAGCGCGGCGCGAAGTTGGTTTTCTGCGCCTGTGGAGCGAAGAAGCCGATCACGCCCGGAACATCCGCCACACTGTCCAACGCGAAATCCTTCATGGATTGCGATACGCCGCTGTATTCATAACGCAGCCCCAGATTCAGGCTCAAATTGCTCGAGACTCTCCAGTTGTCATTCACAAACGCGTTGAAGCCGTTCCCGTTGCCGGAATACGGCTGGCTCCCCACGCTCCGCCGCACCACATAATTGGGAACCTGATCCTGAAGAAATCCGTTCATGCCCAGGTATTCGTAATCTCCACGCGAGTATTCAATGAAAGTATTGCCCGCAATCTGGTCGCGCGCATCCACACCAAACTTCAGATCGTGCCGGCCCTTGATCCAGCTGAGATTGTCGATCAGTTGATAGGTATTCTGGGCGATGGCTTGCGGAGCATTGGGGTCGGGACCGATCTGAACGCCCAGATCGTCATAAATGATGATATTGGGGAATTGGTCCAGACCGGGATACTGAACGTTGGGAACCTGGTTATTGTTGTCGAAGCGATTGTAAGCCAGGCGCAGCTCATTCAGCACATTCGGATGGAACGTGTGGAACTCCGACAGCGAAACCAATTCGCTGGTGGTCAGCGTGGGCGTCCAAAACGCCGGAAGGGTCGCAGTGGTGTCGATCTGAGAGAGCCGGTTGCTCAGATAGCGTCCCCGGATTTGGTCGTTGCTCGAAAGGGTGTAGTCGATTGATCCCAGGTAGTTATAGAAGTTGTAGTAGCTGGGAGCCAGAATGGGTGATACGCCGATTGGAATGGTTGTTCCATCCACCGTCGTTGTGGTGCCCTGGGCCGGAGCCGGCGCCAAGTACTTTTCGAGAACGCCCAAATTGGTCTGCGAAAGTCCGGGCATCGAGTTCAAAGTCTGGTAGCCCGCCGCGGTCGGAGCCCACACCGCCTGCGATACCGTGCTGGCCTGGCCCACCGGGTTGTCTTCGAACAATCCGTAGTAGAACAGCGAATTCTTAATGATTGGGCCGCCGATTTCCCCCCCGAAACGGTTGTTATCGTAGCGTGGGTTGGAACGAATGCCCTGCCGCGCCAAATCCTGATCCACGGCGTTCAGATGGCGGTTCAGGAGGTATTCAAAGAGCGACCCGTGAATCACGTTGCCGCCGTTCTTGATCACCGTGTTGAACTGGCCTCCGCCCGAATGTCCGAACTCCGCGCTGTACTGATTCTGAAGCGACGTGAACTCGGCAACAGCGTCGTTGGGGACGAGAGTCGTGGGCCCGGTGGTGTCCTTGCGGTTGTCGTCGACGCCCTCCACGGTGAAGTTGTTGCTGCGGGGGCGCTGCCCTCCCACCGTGGGACCGGCCCCTGCTCCGACACCGCCGGAGCTGGCTACGCCGCCGTCCAGCAGCGCCAGATTCAGCACGCCATCGCCCGAGTTCGAGGCGATGGCCAGATCCTCGGCGGCACGGTCTGAGTAAGTCACCGCGATCTGCGCCGTCGTTGTGTCCAGCAACACTGGAGCGTCCACCACCGTCACGTCCGACTTCACCGCCGCGGGTTGAAGAGTCGCGTTGACCGTGGTGGTCTTATTGAGATCCACCTGAACGTCTTTGACCAACGACTCCGCAAAACCGGGGGCGTTGACCGCAACAGTGTAGGCTCCAATCAGGACGTTGCTGAAGCGGTAGGTTCCGTTGCCTGCAGTATCGGCCGTCCTCTTGACTCCCGTCGCGACATTTTCCAGCGCCACATGGGCGCCCGTCACGGCGGCTCCCGAGGCATCAAATACCGTACCCACAACATCTCCGTCAATGGCTTGGCCGAACATGGCCGGAGCGCTTAGGATCACCGCCAGCAGGGCGGCTACGCAAAGTCCTCTCATACGCTTCCCCTTTGTTCACAACTGTGCTTCAAGTGAATAGATCGGAAGCCTGGAGGAAAAACAGTACTAAAGTGCGCGAGAAAAATGAGTGCGCGAGAGAAATGAGGTTGCGGGGCCAGGAGCCGCTTGCACTACCGTCGCCGCAGGTGTCTTTAGAGGAATCCTGGTCAAGGTTTATCGGAATTTCCGATGCTTGATGCCCCCAAAAGGGTGAGCTTACCCCTCACCTCAAACGCGGTAGTCCCAGGAGGGGCATACCACACCTCGCCTGACCGTATCTCGTCGCCACCGATGTGTCCTACACCGTCGATCACGATCAAAAGATCGGGCGGCTGTAGAAACTGGATTGTCCCGGAGCATTCGTGACGCGTCGCCGTGAAGTACTCGCAGGCGACGAGAGAGCCGCCCTGGGGCTGGACACGGGCCGAATGCGGTTCGCGGACGCTCACCGCCAGGGCATCCTCAATATGCAACTCGCGCGGCCGCCCGTAGTCGTAGAGCCGGTAGGTGATGTCGGAGAGCTGTTGGATCTCGCACAGTGTCAACCCGGCGCCGATTGCGTGCACCGTGCCCGCGGGGATGAAAAATGTGTCGCCGGGGCGAGCTTCGTACCACGCCAGCAGTTCTTCGATTTCACCAGACAGCGCAGCCGCACGCAAATGTTCCGCGGAAATCGGCTCGCGAAATCCAGCTGCGATCCGCGCGCCCGGCTCGGCCGCCAGCACGTGCCACATCTCGGTTTTTCCGCGGCTGTTGTGATGCTTGCTCGCATAGGCGTCGTTCGGATGCACCTGCACCGATAGCGCCGCGGACGTGAACAGGAATTTCACCAGCAGCGGCAGCTCGCTCGAGCCCTCAAACCACACCTCGCCGATTTTCGCCCCGGTGCTTTGAAACCAAGGCTCGAGATGCTCCGATCCCCAGACCTTTTCGAGGAACCGAGGCTTGAGGCGCCGGGGTTGCAATGGAGCAAGCCGCAATGGATCAAGCCGCATTACACGCGGGCTGCGATGAATTGCGCGAGCCGGTTCAGGCCGCGCTCCAACTCATTCATCGAGGTCGCGTAGGAAATGCGGATGTGTTCAGTCGTTCCGAACGCCTCGCCCGGAACCAGCGCGACATACTCCTCCGCCAACAGTTTTTCGGAGAACTGAAGCGAATTCGTAATCGGGCCGCGGAACGCCGCGCTGACGTTGGGATAGGCGTAGAAAGCCCCCTGCGGAGTCTGCGTTTTGACGCCCGGCATCTGGCGCAGCCGTTCCATCACGTACTCCCGCCGCCGGCGATATTCGGCGAGCATGGCCGCCACCGAATCCTGCGGCCCGTTCAGCGCCTCGATCGCCGCCTTCTGCGTAATTGAATTGGGATTCGACGTCGCATGGCTTTGCAGCTTATTGATGCCCGCCACCACCGCCGCCGGTCCCAGCACGAAGCCCATGCGCCATCCCGTCATCGCATAAGTTTTCGAAAGCGACCCGGCCACCACCACGGTTTCCTTGGCGCCCGGAAGCGAGGCCAGCGAAAACGGCTCGCTCGCATACAGGAAGCGTTCATAGCATTCGTCGGCCAGAATCCAAATGCCCTTGTCTTTGGCCGTGCGGAAAATCCGCTCCAGCTCCCCGCGATCGAACACCGCCCCGCTCGGATTCGACGGCGAGTTGAGAATGATCATGCGGGTCTTGGGCGTGATCGCCCGCTCCACCGTCGAAGCCTTGAGCGAGAAGCCTGCCTGCTCATCCGTCTCGGCGAATACGCACTTGCCGCCGGCGTAGTTGACCACATCCTTGAACGTGACCCAATATGGGACCGGGATGATGACCTCATCGCCGGGATCGAGCAGCGCTTGGGTCAGGTTAAAGATGGCGTGCTTGCCTCCCATCGTGGCGATGCATTCTTTCACCGTGTAGGAGGTGCCGTACATGCTCTTATGGTGATCGCAGATGGCTTGCTTCAGCTCCACCGTGCCGCTGACCGGCGTGTACTTGGTGAAGTTCTCTTCGATCGCCTTAATGGCCGCACGCTTGACGTTGTCGGGCGTGGGGAAATCAGGTTCCCCGGCGCTGAAATCGACCACGTCGACGCCCTCTCTTCGTAAACGGTCGGCCTCGGCGGCCACCTTCATCGTGGAGGATTCGCTGATCAGCGAAATCCGATGCGCCAGTTCTTGTACGCTTTGCATAATCCCTCGAATTGTCTTTCGCTACGTCGTCCCTCGCGCCGCGTAACGCCCTCTCAACCGCGTCTCGACCGCGGGCGGAACCATGCCCGAGACATCGCCTCCCAACGACACCACCTGCTTGACCAGGTGCGAGCTGATGAACGAATACGCCTCGCCCGCCATCAAAAACGCCGTCTCGATCTCCGGCCGCAGACGCCGGTTCATCAACGCCATCTGAAGCTCGTGCTCATAATCCGAGATCGCCCGGATGCCCCGCAGGATCAGGTTGGCGCCGCGCTCCGCCGCGTAATTCACCAGCAAACCGTCGAACGATCCGACCTCGACGTTGGGGTAAGTCCCGGTTACCTCCCGAAGCATCTCCACGCGCTCCTCGACGCTGAACAACGGGAGCTTATTTTCGTTGCGCAGGACCGCCACGATCAGCCTCTCCACCAGCCGGCTCCCGCGGGAAATCAAATCCAGATGCCCGTTGGTTATCGGGTCGAAGGAGCCGGGGTAGATCGCGACGAGATTCAGCGGAGGCCCGGCCAATCTGCTCCTAAGAATTTTTATGGTAACACGCCGGGAATTGGCTTCGGACCCGCCAGACTCTCGCGCTATTCGGCCACTACCGCCAACAGCTCCCGCGCAATCGCACTCATCGATTCCGCCTGGGCGGCAACCTGCTGGCTGGCTGCCGCGGTCTCCTCGGAGCTGGCGGCGTTGCTTTGCGTCACCCGTCCCATTTGATGGATCGCTTGGGAGATCTGTTCGGCGCCGCTGGCCTGCTTCTCGGTTCCCCGGCTTACTTCCTCGACCAGGACTTTTACCTTGGAAGCGCTCTCGGTGATGGCATGGATCGTGCTTGCCACCTGTTGCAGCTTTGCACCGCCTGCATTTGATTTCGCAATCGATTCCTCGATCGGCCGCGCATAGAAGATTTCGTTAGCCTTTTCGCTCACCGCAAAATATTCCGGTAGATTCTCTTTCTCCATCTGGCTGAGAATGCTCTCCTCGTCCGCCCGCGGCGTGTGCTCAGGATTCCGGGGATCGTGCGCCGACACACGAAAGTCGTAGCCTTGCTTGGCGGCTACATCCATGATGGCTTCCCATGCCGCCACCACGGGAACGGTATGGAACATTCTGGCCTGCTTATAATCCTGTGCTTTAACCAGCTCCGGCATCAGGACGGCGTCATCGAACATGCGCGCACTGCGCATGCCCGCCACCGAGTTCCGAGTCCTCTCCGCACTCAGGATGATCGCGCGCATCGTATCGGGGGTCAGATCGATGCCTTTCCGGCGCATCACGGATCTTTCACATCACGAAGCCCGCCGCGGCGGTAACCGCCACCGAACCGACCGCAAGCAGCACCATTTTCGTTCCAAGCATCATGGGAGGAAGCCTTCACCCGAATTCCGCCTTCGGGAGTCGCATCGGCCGCTAGCGTCAGGGTTTGAGCGCGCACAGAAACGTATTTTTGACTTGAAATTCATCGGAATGGAACAGAGTTTCTGTATCGTTGTGGTTCATGAAATTGCATCCATTCGTTGCAGCCCTCCTCGGTCTGCTCGCAACCAGCCTTGTTCACGCACAAAGCCAAAGTACAGCAACTCCGATCAAGCACGTCGTGGTGATTTTTGACGAAAACCAGTCGTTCGATCATTATTTCGGCACCTATCCCAACGCCGCGAACCCCCAGGATGAGCCCCCGTTTCACGCCGCGGCAGGCACGCCCGAGGTCAACGGACTCAGCGGGGTCATCCAGAACCACAATCCCAATACGATTGCCCCCTTCCGTCTCGACCGCACCCAGAACGTAACCTGCGATAACGACAATCACTACACCGACGAACAGAAGGCCTTCGACGGTGGCCTATTGGACAAATTCGCGACGATCACCAGCGCCGCCGTCAGCACCACATGCCCAATTGTCGGTCTGGCCATGGGCTACTACGACGGCAACACCGTCACCGCTTTGTGGAACTATGCCCAGCACTTCGCGATGAGCGATAACTTTTTCGATACCGAATTCGGCACCACCGTCATGGGCCATCTCAATTTGATTTCTGGATCGACCCACACCACCTCAGTCTCGTCGATCTCTGGTAAGGTCGCCAACGGCAGCGTCATCGCCAACGTCGAGCCCCCCGCGGCCAACGACGATTGCGCCACCGGCACGCCGGTTCTCATGACCGGCAAGAACGTCGGCGATCTTCTCAATGCTCAAGGCGTCACTTGGGGATGGTTTTACGGCGATTGGATTCCTACCGGCATCAAGAACGGCATCGTGAGCTGTTCCAGTATTTACAATGATCACTACGATCCGTTTAACTACTACAATTCCACTGCGAATCCGCATCACCTGCCGCCCACGATCGTGAGCGTGATCGGTCAAACGGATCAGGCCAACCACCAGTATTCAGTCGGCGACTTCTGGAACGCCGCCTACAACGGCTACCTTCCGGCTGTCAGTTTCCTGAAGGCGACAGCGAACAGCACGGGTCATCCCTCCAACTCCGATCCGCTTTCTGAGCAGACCTGGCTCGTCAGCACTATTAACGATCTCATGAACTTGCCCGAATGGAACGACATGGCGATTCTCGTGACCTGGGATGATTCCGACGGCTGGTACGACCATGTGGCGCCGCCTATCGTCAATCAGTCCAACGATTCGGCCAACGATGCAGCCAACGGCGCCGGCCTTTGTGGAACCCCGACGCCCGGCAGTTATCTCGATCGCTGCGGCTACGGCCAGAGGCTCCCGTTCTTGGTGATTTCGCCGTTCGCCAAGCCGAACTTCGTGGACCACACACTAACCGACACGACGTCTATCCTGCGCTTCATCGAAGATAATTGGAACCTCGGCCAAATCGGGGATCAGTCCTTCGACGCCATCGCCGGCTCCCTTCTGAATTCTTTCAACTTCGCTGCCGCCGCGCCCACGATGCCGCTCATCCTGGATCCGACCAGCGGGGAGCCAACTGGCGGAGAAGCGGCGAGTGGCTCAAGCCCAAACCCTCGCTCGCGATAACGAGACAACCAGAAAAGGACATCTCAAAAGACCTATGCGCCCCTTCCTCTCATTGTTGTTAGTTCAGTTTCTGATATTCGGTTTGCTCGTCGCGCCCGTGCCCGTCCGCGCGCAAACCTCAACCGCCGCTTCCATCACGCCCATCAAGCATCTTGTGGTGATCTTCCAGGAGAATATTTCCTTCGATCATTACTTCGGGACCTATCCGGTGGCCACCAACCCGGAAGGCGAGCCGTCTTTCACGGCACTTGCGAACACGCCGTCCGTCAATGGTTTGACGGATGTATTGATGACCCGGAATCCCAACTCCGTCAACACAGCCAACGGGACGGGAGCTGTAAATCCGTTCCGCCTGGACCGCTCCCAGGCAGCCACCACCGATCAGAATCATAACTACGGGCCGGAGCAGTCGGCCGTCCACGGCGGAATGATGGATCTGTTCCCCTCGTCCACGGGCACTGCCGGGCCTCCTCCCACGCCCCCGGGTCTAGGTTTCTACCCGTATTCAACCACCGGCATTAACATGGGCTACTACGACGGCAACACGGTGACTGCCCTATGGAATTACGCGCAGCACTTCGCCATGAGCGACAACTCCTACGGCACTACTTTCGGCCCGTCGACGACCGGAGCGGTCAATCTAATATCCGGCCAAACCAACGGCGTCACCGGCAACATCAACGGCACCGGATCCGTGACCAACGGCGGCAACGGCACCACGACGGATATCGGCGACGCCGATCCGCTCGGCGATGTCTGCTCCACCACTACCGGCGAGTTGTTCAGCATGACCGGACAAACCATTGGCGACCTGTTAAACGCCGGGGGCGTATCCTGGGGCTTCTTCACGCAGGGCTTCGATCTCAGCGTCACCAATGCCAATGGGACCATCGGGTGTGCTCGCAGCACCACCTCCCTGATCACCGCCACGAAGAAGGCCGATTACATCCCGCACCATGAGCCGTTTCAATACTACAAGTCCACCGCCAATCCGACGCATGCGCGTCCGAGCTCAGTGGCAGGCGTCGGATATACCGATGCCGCCAATCACCAATACGACATGCATGACTTCTACGACGCCATCAACGCGGGCAACTTCCCGGCTGTCAGCTTCCTGAAAGCCCCCGGGTATCAGGACGGCCACGCCGGATACTCCGACCCGCTGGATGAGCAGGCGTTCATCGTAAGCGTGATCAACTTCCTGCAACAGAGTAGCGAATGGGAAAGCACTGCGGTCGTCATCTCCTATGACGACTCCGACGGCTGGTACGACCATCAGATGGGCCCGATCGTGAACCAATCCAGCAGCCCCGCCGATACTCTCAACGGGGCCGGCTCCTGCGGCACCGGCACCACCAGCGCTCTCACGGGTCCAGGCACCGGTAGCGCTCCGGTCCAGGGCCGCTGCGGCTATGGCCCGCGACTTCCGCTGCTTGTAGTCTCCCCATGGGCCAGGCAGAACTTCGTGGACCACACCGTCACCGACCAGACTTCGATCATTCGTTTCGTCGAGGACAATTGGCTCAATGGTACCCGCATCGGCAGCGGCTCCTTCGATGGCATCGCCAACTCCATCTCGAATATGCTCCAGTTCACTAAGGCGAATAAGAAGACGCTGATCCTCGATCCCAACAGCGGGCAACCTGTAACGCCGTAAACTGTTACCGAGTGCCCATCACCAGAAGACGATTTCTACAAGCCGCGGCAGCAGTCAGTACAGGCGTTGCCGCGGCGGTCCCTCAGCTCGATCCCAATACCCTCGCCAAGTTTGTCGATCCCCTTCCCATTCCTCCCGTCGCAAAGCCACTGGTTGCCGCGCGAGGCGGCAAGACAGACGGAGTCCGTTACCGCATCGCGATGCGCCAAACCGAGGCGAAACTGCATCGCGATCTCCCGGCCACCAGATTGTGGACCTATGGGGGAAGCTGGCCCGGTCCGACGATCGAGACGCGCAGCGGCCAGGGCCTCACCGTTGAATGGGCCAATGAGCTCCCCGACAAGCACTTCCTCCCGATCGATCATCGCCTCCATGGTGCGGACGCCGGAAAGCCCGAAGTCCGCGCGGTTGTTCATCTTCACGGCGGGAAGACTCCGCCGGAAAGCGACGGCTGGCCTGAGGATTGGTACGTTCCTGGAAAATCGGCGACCTATCATTATCCGAACAACCAGGATCCAGCGATGCTCTGGTATCACGACCACGCGATGGGCATCAACCGGCTGAATATTTACGCGGGATTGGCGGGCGCTTATATGATTCGCGACGCCAAGGAAGATGCGCTAAACCTCCCCAGCGGAAGGTTCGAAATTCCACTGATTTTATGTGACCGGTTCTTGTTGCGCGATGGAAGCCTGGATTATCCCGACTCCGGCGAGCCGGGCGCGCCCTGGGTTCCCGAAGTATTCGGAAACGTCATGACCGTCAACGGCAAGGTGACTCCGTATCTCGATGTCCAGCCACGCAAATACCGGTTTCGCGTCCTGAACGCTTCGAATGGACGCTTTTATCATTTGTCGCTTTCAAGCGGCCAGCCGTTCCATCAGATCGGCACCGATCAGGGATTACTGCCGGCGCCTATCGAGGTTCGAGACTTCGTCCTGGCTCCGGGCGAGCGCGTCGATCTCATCATCGATTTCAGCGACCAATTGGGCGAACAAATCGTCCTGAACAACGACGCGTTTACGATGATGCAATTCCGAGTGAGCCGTGTGAAGGTCGCGGATCCGAGTTCCCTTCCCGCCGCCCTACGCCCCGTTCCGAAGATGCTGGAGTCGGACGCCGTGCAGAATCGGATGATGACGATCAATGAGTACATGGATCGCGGCGGAGAGTCGATGCTGATGTTGCTGAATGGCTGCCACTGGACCACGCCGATCACCGAGAGGCCCAAGTTCAACTCGACGGAAATCTGGAGCATCCGTAACCCGACGGATGATTCGCACCCGATCCACTTGCATCTCGTCCGCTTCCAGATTCTGGATCGGCGTCCGTTCGACGAATTTACCTTCAAGAGCACCGGCCAGGTGAAATTTACCGGTCCTGCCGAGCCGCCAGATCCTTACGAATCCGGCTGGAAGGATACCGTCCGGGCTCACTCCCTGATGTTAACCCGCTTCATCGTCCGCTTTGAAGGCTATCCGGGAAAATACGTGTATCATTGCCACGTCCTCGAACATGAGGACAATGAAATGATGCGTCCCTACGAAGTTGTCGCCTGACGAAATTTACGAGCGAACATTCCGATCCCCGCGCCAAGCCCTCCAGCGGCGATCCCCAGGATGACGGCAATCACCAGGTGGGCCAGGAGGGCCGGCGCGATGGCATCGCAATCGCCGGACGGGCATTGCCGCAGGGCGTTGTGGAACATGATGTCCATCGCCGTCGCGCCAATTGCGATGATGACCCAGCCGATCAATCCGCTGCCCACGCTTATCGACAGCGCGTCGCTAACGTCGCCGATTCGATAAGCGGCGACCAAGCCCGCGAGAGCCGTCAGCGCTACGGCGCTAACGATAAGACTCTCTCCTATGACTCGATAGGCATGAAAGTGGAAGGTTCGGAAGTTCCCCAGGACCGGCGTGTCGCCCAAGTTCCCGACGAGAATCTCTACCATCCACGCTACGCCAATGAGAAGTCCGAAGAGTAGACTCAACCTCCGAAAAATAGAGCCCGGCGCTCCTATCAAATTCGAGATTGATGCCAAGCCCTATTTTATGCCCATCCGGATCAGGACGTTCAGCACGAACGCAAACAGACCCGCTCCCAAAAGCACCGTCACAGGCAGCGTCAGGACCCAAGCCAGCAGCAGGTTCCGCAGCGTCTCCATCTGCAATCCGGAATGATTCGCCGCCATGGTCCCCGCGACGCCCGAGGAAAGCACGTGAGTGGTGCTCACCGGCAAGTTGAAGTGATCCGCCGCCAGGATGGTTCCGGCCGCCACCAGCTCCGCCGCCGCGCCTTGCGCGTAGGTCAAATGCGTCTTGCCGATTTTTTCTCCGACAGTCACCACGATTCTCTTCCAGCCGATCATCGTCCCCAGGCCCAGCGCCAGCGCCACGGCCACCTTCACCCAAACCGGAATGAATTTCGTGACCTTGTCCATTCGGCCCGCCAGCGCGACGGCGGATTGTTGCAGCGCCGGGTCGGTGAGCTTCTTGTTCTTATTCAGCTTCTTCATCGACTCGGACGTCAGATAAAGATCGCTGCGCAACTCCCGCCGCTGGTCCGGGGTCAGGTCCGTCAGCGCCTTCTTCCCGTCGATCAGCCCGTTAATTTCCCGGCACTTGGTGCCGATAGCCGCGTAGGTTCGCGGCGTGTCCTTACCGGTTGTCTTCAGATATTCGGACAGCTCGTCGGCAGCCACCTGGCCACCCGCCATGGCCACGCCCGGCGCAAGCTGGTCCATTTGGCCGGAGATTGTATCCGACGTGGAGGCAAGCTGTTGGATCGATGCCTGGTCGCTGCTTAAGTCCACCGCGAACGTTGTCGGCAGAATCCCGATCAGGATCAGCATGATCAGGCCCATGCCCTTCTGCCCATCGTTCGATCCGTGCCCGAAACTCACTCCTGTGCACGTCAGAATCAGCAGACCGCGAATCCACAGCGGCGGCGGCTGGTCTTTGCTCGGTGCATCATATAAGGCCTTGTTCTTGATCAACACCTTCATCAACAGAAGCAACAGGCCGGCGCAGACGAAGCCCACGATCGGAGAGACCAGCAGCGAGGTTCCCACCTCGCTCGCCTTGGCCCAGTTCACGCCTTCTCCGAACACGTGGCCGGGCGCGAGCAAAGAGTTAGCCAAGCCCACGCCCATGATCGATCCGATCAGCGCGTGCGAGCTCGAAGCCGGGAGTCCCAAATACCAAGTCCCCAGATTCCAGATGATCGCCGAAGTTAACAGCGCGAAGACCATCGCAAATCCAGCTCCAGAGCCGACGTTCAGCACCAGTTCCACGGGCAGCAGCGCCAGCACACCGAACGCGACCCCACCCGTCGAAGTCAGCACACCGATCAAATTCCAGCAGCCGGACCACACCACGGCCACCATAGGCTTGAGCGAATGGGTATAAATCACGGTGGCGACTGCATTCGCGGTGTCGTGGAATCCGTTGACAAACTCGAAGCTCAGCGCCAGCCCAAGCGCCAAGAAAAGAAACATAGCATTCCCCATGGTTAGGGTTTCGCCAAAAACCTGCATCTGTCCTCCTGGGACACCTCTGATTGTGATAAGGGATGAGGTTACAAAATCCAGGTTTCAGGACGTTTACAATTGTGTGAATTGTCGGACGCGTGGCCGAAGCATGAGGGTGGTTGCGATGAGCAATCCGCCCAGGAGGGCCAAGAACAAAGCGACCATCGGGATCATCGCGGCGACCCTCAGAACAGGGTTCGGGATGCTGGTCCACAGCAGCAGGGCGTAAGCGCCCCACACGCCGAACAGCAATGATCCCAAGAAGATGCGCAGAAATGATCGCAGCGCCGCGACTGCGGCCTCGGACGGGCTCAAGGCCGGCTGGAACAGATATGGAATGGCGAACCTCTCATAGGGGCTTTTCTCTCCAGGCACGGCCGCTGGAGGCGGAACCGCCTCCGGAAAGATCAACGCTTCGAGGGTGTCCAATTTCAAAGTTTCTTCCAGCCTGATATCATTATCGACCGAAAGGAAGGAAACATGCACAGATCGCTAATTTTCAAACGCTGCCTGCCCGCAGCCCTGGCGACCGGTTTCGTATTGCTGGCATCGCTTCAGGCCGGCGACCTCAACCCTAAGGCTCTGGCCTACAAGAAGCCGGATCAAATCAAATGGACCGAGAAAGGCCCGAACGGTCCCCTCGAAGCGGTGCTGCTGGGCGATCCATCCAAACCCGGCTTGTACATCATCGAGGTCAAATGGCTGCCCCATCGCATGAGCCATCCGCACTTCCATCCCAACGACCGCTTCGCCACCGTGATTTCGGGAACCTGGTGGGTCGGCACGGGGCCGAAGTTCGATCCTGACGGCACCACTCCCATGGCTCCCGGCTCTTTCGTGACGCACTTCGGAAAGCAGATTCACTACGACGGAGCGAAGGATCAGGAAGTGGTTTTGCAGATCGTGGGGCAGGGACCCGAGACTTCCACCGACGCGGAGCAGAAGTAATCCTGAAGTGGCGCAGGTCATCGACCTGCGATAAGCAGGCCGAAGGCCTGCTCCACATCACTTCGCCACGCCGACGCCGAAATCCCACACTTGCAGAGTCTGCTCTGTCCCGAATTCGATCACGGCGTACTCGCCCGGCTGCATGGGCTGCTCCGGCCAAATCTTGAACAGCAGATCGCCGACCTCCTTGGTGAAGGTGGGCACCACTTCGCGCTTTTCGTCCAGCTCATTCGTAACAGCCTGGATCGAAGCGGTTTCCACCACCCTGGAAGTCTTCTTCAGGTCTAGCTTGATGATGGCCAGTCCGTCCACCGCGTTCAGACGGAAATAGAACTCCGGCCGATCTCCATTGACCCGGAACTTCGCGGCGGCGCCTTCGATGTCTACCTCGTTCTTGCCGGATACCAGGGGAACCGGAGACAGGATTTTCAGCACCGTGCGCTTTTTGTCGTGGGTCACGACCAGGTCGGCCAGCTTCAGCGGCTCTAACATCTCGCCATGGACATAGTAGACGCCCGGATCGTCGGGCACGGTGGAGGCCTCCTGCTTGGCCTCGCGGATCGCGCTTTCTTCCTCGGCGTCCTCCTTGGCTTCCTTGGCCAGTTGCTCCTCGTGCTCGGCCGCTTCCCGCTTGGTTCGATTTAGATCGACAAGATCCAGCGGAATCTCTTCCCACTCGCCTCGTTCCGCGCTCAGATATTTCACCCGATCCGGAAGCACCTGGTATTCGCGGGCCAGTTGAAACGTGCCGTCCTTCATATACAGGCGCAGAGTCGCGCCGAATGCCGAAAGCGCCAGCAGCAAGAGGATCGATAGCCGCCACTTCATGCCTCTATTATGGAGGATGTTAGGCTAGGATCGTAGCCATCCCATGCAGCCGCCGCGCATACTCTTACTGTGCCTGCTCCCGGTCGCCGCATGGTCACAGACGGCGCCTTCTCAGATGCCGCCCCAGCCGGAGGTCGTTTCGCACGATGCCCCTGCAACCTTCAGCAGCCGCATCAATCTGGTCACTGTGCCGGTGGTGGTGCGCGACCGCGACGGACGCCCGGTAGGAAGCCTGCGGCAGGAGGATTTCCAGCTTTTCGACAAAGGCAAAGCCCAGGTCATCACCAAGTTTTCGATCGAGACCAGCGGCTCCGCCGCGGCGAAGGCGCCCGCGCCACAGGATGCCGTACTCGCGCCTTCCCAATCCGCCGCCGCTTCCGCCGAGCCCCCGAAACCGGTCCTGCCCAGCCGCTATATCGCCTATTTCTTCGACGACATCCACACCAAGCCGGGCGATTTATTGCAAGGGCGTCAAGCCGCCAACCGCCAACTGGATCGCAGCCTCGACGCCAATACTCGCGTCGGAATTTTCACCACCAGTGGAAGGACCACGCAGGATTTCACCGCCGACGCCCAAAAATTGCATGCCGCCATAAACCGGATTCAGCCCTGGGAACGAGGCCTGGACAAACAAGCCGACTGTCCCAGCATCAGTTTCTATCTGGCCGACTACTTGATCAACCAATCGCAGTCGCTCAGTCCCGGTCTCAGCGACGCGCAGGTCCTCTCGCGCCTCGGCGTCGATCAGTTGGCGAACGCGGTCATTCAAGAGGCGGAAGCGTGTCTGCAATCCACAGATCTCTCGTATGTGCTGCCCCAGGTGCGGACGGCCGCGCAACTGGCCTTATCCTACGGCAAGACAGAAACCTTCACCGGTCTGAGCACATTGAACGATCTGGTTCGGAGCATGTCAACGCTCCCTGGTAGCCGCAGCATCGTGATGGTCTCGCCCGGCTTCATACTCGCCTCCGAACAACGCGTTTTTCAAAACGATATCTTCGAGAAGGCCATTCACGCGAGCGTCACCATTAACACATTGGACGTCCGCGGCGTAGCCACCATTCCAGGCATGAATGCTGAGGAGCGCGGACATCAAGGCGCATCCAGCGGCGTCCTGATGCAGGCCGATAGCGCCGAGGCATCGCAGGCGCAGGATCTGCTCGCCGAGCTGGCTTACGGCACCGGGGGAACGTTTTTCCACAACGACAACGGCCTTGCCGAAGGCTTGGACGAACTGGCCGCGCGACCCGAATACGTCTACGTCCTCGGCTTTTCGCCCGACAATCTTAAGTTCGACGGCAGCTACCACGGATTAAAGGTGACGCTGAAGAATGGCGCGAGCGTTCATGGAGCAAACCTGAAGGTCGCGGCCCGCCGCGGCTACTGGGCGCCCAATCGCTCCATCAGTCCGGCCGAGGAAGCCAAGGAAGAGATCGAGGACGCTGTCTTTTCGCGCGACGAGCTGCTGGACATTCCCGTGAAGCTGCACACCGAGTTCTTCAAGCAGAGCGAGTTTAAGGCTCAGCTCACCGTCGACACGCGTGTGGATCTCAAGGGCCTCAAGTTCCGCAAGGCCGAGGATCGCAATCGCGACACGCTGACGGTGGTGACCGGCCTATTCGATCAGAATGGCCGCTACGTGAAGGGAACCGAGAGAACCCTGGACATGCAGCTCCGCGACCAGACCCTGGATGCCGGAAAGAACTCCGGCTTAATGGTCAAGGAAAGCTTCGACATCCCGCCCGGCCGCTACGTCGTGCGGGTGGTGGTGAGGGACACGGAAGGACGTTCCATGGCCGCGCAGAACGAGGGCGTCGAGATCCCCTAAGTGGGGCAGGTCTCTGACCTGCCGTCCGCTCGGGAGTATACTGACTCTTTGTCTGCGCAGGAGGATTCATCCATGCAGCCGTTTCCATCCAAGCCCGTCTTCGCCGTTTCGTCGTTCGTCGCATTAACGGCTTTTCTGGCGTTCACGCTTCACAGTGGCGGCGTTGCACTCTGGGCTCAGGACGCTCCAGCGGCTCCAGGGCTGGACGGCAAGCAGGCTCCCGCGGCTCCTAAGGGAGGCGCCAAGGGCAAGGGTAGGGCCCCCGTCGACACGCTCGGAACCGGCCCATGGGATCTCAAATCGGAACTGACGCCCATCCACGTGTCCGTGGTCACCAAAGGCCTCGATCACCCGTGGGGCATGGCGTTTCTCCCCAACGGCGACATGCTGATAACCGAGCGGCCCGGACGCCTGCGGTTGCTTCACAATGGTGTGCTCGACCCCACGCCCCTCGGCCTTCTGCCCGAGATCCGGGCGAGGAGTCTCGGCGGCCTGCTCGACATCGCGCTGCATCCCAAGTTCGCCGAAAATCACCTGATCTATTTCGCCTACAATAAACCGGGGAAGGATGACCCCGCTCATTCGACCACGGCTGTGGGGCGCGCCCGCTATGACGGCGGGACCACGCTCAGCGACGTCAAGGACGTCTTTGTCGCCAACGCATGGTTCGGCGGCGCCGGCGTTCCCAAAGGATGTTGCGGCGAGGGCCCGCCCGATGGGAACAGCAACGGCGGACGCTTGGTGTTTGACCGCGCCGGTTATCTCTACATCACCAGCGGAGACCGCAACTATGGGGAATTGGCCCAAGATCCTTCCACTGACCTCGGCAAGATTCTGCGCGTTCGCGACGATGGCACCATTCCTCCGGACAATCCCTTTGTGGGCAAGGCGGGATACCTCCCGGAGATTTGGACGATCGGAAACCGTAATCCCCTGGGGCTTACCGTCCACCCGGTGACCGGCGAGATCTGGGAGTCCGAGTTTGGACCGAGGGGCGGCGACGAAGTGAACCTCATCAAAAAGGGTGCGAACTATGGTTGGATCATCGTCACCAAGGGCGAGCACTACAACGGCGACCCTAGCGAAAAGTCTCATGAAGGAATGGTGGACCCCGTACTGCATTGGGAGCCGTCGATCAATCCGGGCAATCTCGCGTTCTACTACGGCGACAAATTTCCGCAGTGGAAGGGCAACCTGCTGATGGGCACCATGACCCACTCCGTGCTGCGTGCCACCTTCGACGACAAGGGAAATCCCACCGGCCAGGAGCGGATGATTCCCGAGCTCGGACAGCGCCTTCGCGACCTGCGCGTGGGTCCCGATGGTTACGTTTACCTGCTCACTGACGAAACCTTCGGCGCTTTGCTCAAGATGGAGCCGGGGAAGTAAACAAGCACCGAGTTGTTCGGACTGCCTCGGCTTAGCATCTCTCACAACCAGCGGTGTGGTGCACGCACTCCTGCGGCGCACTCCTGCGTGCCGCGTCGGCACTTTTGCCGACGCTCGGTTCCACACGGCGTTGCTGGACGACGGTGTCGAGATGAGTCTCGACACGGCACGCAGAGTGCGTGCGCCACACTGCCGACGCGGAACGCTGGACCTCAAAACACGACTTCAAAATCGCCCCGGTAGCGGCGGTGGTAGTTTCCGAAGAAGGTTCCGTACTCCGGGTCGGCGATGTTCTCGTGCACCGCGAGTGCGTTGAAGTGATTGCTCATGTTCGTTGAGGTCAGCGACACGCGCAGCGTATATTTGGGGCTGACTTTGAAGTTCTTCACGATGCGCGCGTCAGCCGAAAAAAAGTCGGGGAAGCGGGTGGAATTGCTGTACGGAACGCCCACGTAGTTCTGCATGGCATCGAGCGCGGCATAGGGAAACCCGGTGCGAAACTCGATTATCGGCAGCACTTCGAGATCCCAGACATGCGCCTTCAACCGGCCCCATACCAGAAAGCGGTTGGGATCGTCGGCCGGAAGGTTGGAATAGATATCCGGCCGTACCAACGGGGTCGGGAAGTTGCCGAGGAAGGAGTCGAACGTATTGAGACTGCCCTCGGACCGGCTGCGCGTGTAGGTGACATTCAACTGCTGGCCGTTCTTCCACGAAAATTTTCCGGTGACCTCCAGCTGGCGGTAGCGCGATTTGCCGTCCCCATTCAGCACGATCTCATTCGTGGTCTCGCTAACCACTGGATCGAGCACCACCAGCCCTACCGCCGGATTGTCGGTGTAAACCGACCGTAGTCGAAAGTGAGATGAGAAACTGTGTTCAATCTGTAGATTCAATGTCGCCCCGCGAGGCGAAAAGGCTCCCGCCACCTGCTCGCCGTGCACCAGAAAGGTTCGGGGTCCGTCGACACTGCCGATGACATTGATGTAGGGAACCGGATCGCCGATGACGCTTCCGTCCGGCCCATAGTAGGTGATGGTTCGCAAAGGATAGCGCCCGAACGTGTAGATGTCCAGCGGCAGATGGTCGAAGAAGGTGCCGTAACCGGCGCGAAGAACGGTGCGCTGATCGGGGAAAGGGCTCCAGCCGACTCCCACGCGAGGCGCGATGCGCAGGCTCTCGGCCAGGCGCTGATGCTCCACCCTCGCGCCGTAGTCGATCGAAAGTTGCGGCGACAGCGACCAATGATCCTGCGCATAGGCGGTGACTTCGAGATCGGAGCGATTGAACGGATTCTGATTGGTGAAATCAATTTGTTGCTCCAGCAGCCCGGCGCTGTTTTCGATGTCGATGGGCCGATACGTGAAGTGGCCCTGGTCCCCCAAAGTGGTGAGCGACGTGCCCATCTTGATCAGGTGCGTGCCGGCGAGATGGAATGGCGCGAGCGACCATGTCTCCAGCCACTCCGCGCGGCTGGCGCTCCGCGCTTGGGTCCCGAAAAAATTGCCTTGGTTGCCCAGCGGCGTCAGCAACATGTCCGCGCTCCCCTGCGCGCCGACGGTGACGTCGAAGCGCTGAATGGAGACGCTGCTATCGATCAATCCGTTCAGGAAACCGAAGCGGTCGAGCAACGTGCCGGCGTAATTTTGCTGCGCATAACTGGGCGTCACCGGCTGCGGATTGAAGAAATCCGGATTGATGAAATTGGTGTGTTGGGGACTGATGTGCAGCGTCGCGGTCAGAATCTGCTTGTCCGAAAGAATGTAGTCGAGCTGCGTGAAGGAATTGACCGCCTCTTGTTTCGATTCGTTGTGCGGAAACGGCAGCGTGCGGCTGGGAACTTTATCGAGCAGATATTGCAGGGAGCTGATGAAGTACAGCCGATTGCGAATCAGCGGGCCTCCCACTACGAACCTCGGAGTCTCATTGCGGATGCCGACCATATGATAGCTGCGGATGCGGAAATCGGGGAAAGGATCGTTGAGCTCGGCGTGCCACTTTTCGCCGCCGCGGCGGGTCTCGACGGCGATCACACTCTGCGTGAATCGGCCATATTGCGCGAGAAAGGGCGCGTTGAGAATGTTGACCGTCTCGATGGCGTCGACCGGGATGCTTTCGCCAAATTTGCCGGTGGCGGGATCGGTGATGTCGCTTTGGTTCACCACCATGGCGCTGCGCTCCTGCCCTGATCCGTCGATCTTGATCTGGCCGTCGGGAGTTCGCACGATGCCTGGCTCGAGCGGCAGGACGTCATTGACCGCGGCGGGATTGGTCGGCAGAGTTTTCACATCGATGGGATGAATCTCGTTATTTTCCGCGGCGCTCTGCTCCACCGGCGGCTGGGTCTCCGTAACGTCGACTGTCGTCGACTGCATCTTGGGCGTCAGCACCAGGCTGATCTCCAAGTTCGCGGCATTTGCGATCTGGACGCCCTTTTCGGTCGACTCGAAACCCTGTTTCGATGCGGTCACGGTCCATGGCCCGCACGGAACGCGGGCGAAATCGGCGAACCCCTCCGTGCCGGTGTCGCGGTTTCCAAAGGATTGGTCGCCGAAAGCCACGTGCACCTCGGCTTCGAGCACCGGGCCTTTCTGAGAGTCCAGGACGAAGACGCGCAACTCGCCGGGCGTGCAGGTTTGGGCCGCAAGGCGCAGGGCGGATACGAGCAGCAGCGCCGCGGACGGAATCGATCTGCGGAAGCGGAACATCCGGATGTACTCGTGATGTTATCAGCAGAACGGGAGCGGAGGTGGAATCACCGGCGTCGTGAAGCCGGAAGCTCGTGGTATAACAGTCACATCAGATGCGCTTCAGCTTCGATCTACGCAAAAGCAAGCGTCTCAGAGCAAATCCGCGCCGCGGGATCGGATTTGAGGAAGCGCAGGAGTTGTTCTCGAAGCCTTACTGGCTGGATCGGCGACGCGATGTTCCAGAGCAGCATTTGGCGATCGGCTGGGTCGGTGGCCGGATGTATTCTGTCGTTTTTGAATTCAGAGAGGACCAAGAGGGTGAGGTTCTGCACCTTGTCACCTTATGGAGATCGACCAAGGAGGAAATCAGATTGTATGAGGAAAATTCGTAAGTCCGGGAAACCGGTTTCTGCCGACGCGATTGCGCGTTTAGCCGAGAAAGGGGAGGACGTTTCCCGCTTCTTCGAGGGCAAAGGGCGCATGGTTCAGCCGATTCAGCGGGTGAACGTAGATCTCACCGCGGGCATGCTGAAGGAACTCGATCAGGCTGCGGCCGATCTCAACGTGAGCCGCCAAGCCGTCATCAAAACGCTCGTCAGGCAAGCTCTCGACCGACACTACCTGGCGCGGCGAGCCAGGCGGCCTTAGGCGACGTTCGAGGGGCAAGGCTGCGACCGATGCCAAGTCGCAACCTCACTCGGTTTCGACGCGAGTCAGTTCGCCCTTGACGCAGCAGGTGAGACAATCGGGGAGATTGCCCGCGCCTCGGCCTGAGCCGTGAATCCCTCGGGTAGAGGGGCGGAACAAACTTGAAGAGGAGCAAGACCGATGAGACTAGCAACCCAATCTTCCCTTGCGGTATTGGCTACAGTCGCCGCTTCCTTGGGTCCCTCGGTGCGGGGGCAGGGAATCGACTACGCCAAGATCGAAATCCTGACCGAGAAAATCGCCCCGAACCTTTACCTTCTCACGGGTTCGGCTGGAGCCGATCCGGGCCATGAGGACGCGGCCGGCGGCAGGATCGGTGTGCTCGCCGGCCCGGATGGCATCTTTATGGTCGATGCCCAGTACGCGCAAATCACGGACAAGGTCGTGGCAGCGATCAGAAAAATCAGCCCTGAGCCGATTCGTTTTCTGGTCAACACGCACGTGCATCCTGACCACACGGCCGGCAATGCGAACTTCGTGAAGATGGGCGCCTTGCTGTTCGCGCGCGAAGAACTACGCGAGGAAATGCTGCGTCCACCGGCACGTGGCGCCGCGGCCCCCGCTGGCGATCCGGCGCGGCTCCCGGTTGTGACTTACGGTATGGGCGATCCAATCAAACTTCGGCTGAACGGCGAAGTCGTCGACCTGATTCCGGTTCGGGCTGCCCATACCGGTGGCGATACGATGATCAGATTTGAGAACGCCGACGTGATCATGATCGGCGATTTCTACCGCAATTACGGGTATCCTTTCATCGACACCAACAACGGCGGCACCTTGAAGGGTGCATTGGAGGCCCTCGACGCCACCATGAAGCTTGCCGGTCCGAACACCAGACTCATTCCCGGCCACGGCACCATCATCAACCGAACGGACATCGTTCCCTACCGCGACATGATTCTTGGCGTGCAGGCTAAGGTGCGGCAGATGATCGGCGAAGGCAAGAGCGTCCAGGAAGTCCTCGCCGCGAAAGTGACGGCTCCCTATGACGCAAAGGTTCCAGGCGGCCTCTTACCTGCCGGCGCGGGGACCAGCGCCGACCGTTTTGTCAGCATGGTGTATTCGCAGCTGAAGGACGGCAAGTAAACCAGCGGGCCTGGAATCTTGCACCAAGGAAGGTCGGCCTACTCGTAAAACTCCGGCGCGATCTTACGTTTGATGCCAGCGGTGTAATCGTGCTGGATCCATAGCTGGGCGTTGTTCTTCTTGACGAACTCCTCGATCATGGCCCGGCTCTTGGCCGTCTGTTCTTTGTCCCAATCGAAGGATGGGATGCGCTTGTAGGTGATCTCTTCGGGATAGTGATACAGATCGCCCGACAGTAACACCGGTCCGGTCTTGGCAAGTTTTAAGAACAGCGATTGATGCCCGGGTGTGTGGCCGGGCGTGAACTTGATCACCACCGTGCCGTCGCCGAACACGTCGTGATCCTCGCCCTTGAGCAGCAGGGTTTTGCTCTTGGCCAGCTCGGTGAAGTAGGCCGCGTCGCCGACGGCTCCCAATTTCTTCGTGGTGTCGGTACGGGGAGCGAAGATCGCATCGCGGTCGCCTTGCTGCACGATCCAGGTTGAGCCGGCGAACGCGTTGGCGTTAGCCACGTGGTCGCCGTGATAGTGCGAAAGCGCAAGATACGTGATGTCCGCGGGCGTGTAGCCGATGGCGGCGAGTTGGGGCAGCAACGGACGATCCACGGTGAACGCGCCCGCCGTCTGCGGCGCCACCCCGCTTTTGAATGCGCTGTCGGGGATTTCGCCGGTGTCCCACATCATGGTGCCTCGGGGATGCACGATCAGGAAGCACGGGGTGACCATGTTGGAGTTGGCCAGCTCGCCCGGCTTGAACCCCATCGAGTCTCCGTTCGCCACCGTGATCTTCCCGCAATCGAGGACGTAGAGCCGCAGCGACTTGGGCGGCGCGGGCTTACGGGTTTGCGCGTTGGTGGAGGGCCAGCTTACCAGACCGATCAGTGCGGCGGCGGAGAGGATAAGATTCACGGTTCGACGGATCATGTTGGAAAGCATACCACCGCGATTCGGCCAAAACGAGCTCTCACTTCCCCGGCGCGCGGGCTGCTAATCCAGGCGCTCCGAGTTAAACAGCGCTGAACAATCTGGCTTACCTGGTCGCGGAGCAGGGCGCGGATCCCGATCGCGCCTCGACGTGGCGCGAAAAGCCGTGCAGCAAATGAAGGACTCGGTGGAAATTCAGGACACGCTGGGTATGGCATATTTCAAAAAGAATCAGCCCGACGAAGCAGTGGCGGCATTCCGCGCCGCGCTTCAATCGCGGCCGAACAACCCCTCGTTCCACTATCACCTGGGCCTGGCGCTCCCGCCCATCGGCGAGCACGACGCCGCGATCCAGGAATTTCAAACTGCCCTGGCCAATCGCCCTCCCGAGACAGTGGCAACGGAAATCCGCGACCTGCTGGGAAAGATTGCCCCTTGGCCGAATTCTCTACTCCGCACCCTTCCGCCGCTCCCGGATCTCCTTCAGCCGTTCCGCGATGCGCTGCTCCATCCCGCGCTCGCCCGGTTCGTAAAACACCGTCCCTCGTAGATTCTCCGGCAGGCACTCCATCGTATTCATCGCGTCCTCGAAATTGTGCGCGTGCTGATAGCCCTCGCCATAGCCCCACTCCTTCATCGGCCGCGTCGGAGCGTTGCGAAGCTGCATCGGCACCGGCTCCGCGGTCGAATTCGCCACCGTCTCCATGGCTTTTCCCAGCGCCTTGTACGCCGCGTCCGATTTCGGCGCCACCGACAAATAAATCGCCGCCTGCGCCAGCGCCTGATCGCCTTCCGGCACACCCAGAAAATGCGCGGCTTGCTGCGCCGCGATGGCCTGCTCCAGCGCCCGAGGATCGGCCAGCCCGATATCTTCAATCGCCATGCGCACCAGCCGCCGAGCTATATACAGCCGGTCCTCGCCGGCTTCGAGCATCCGCGCCAGCCAGTACAGCGCCGCATCCGCGTCCGACGACCGCACGCTCTTGTGCAGCGCCGAAATCAGGTTGAAGTGTTCCTCGCCGCTCTTGTCGTAGAGCAGCGTCTTGCGCTCGATCGCGCTCTCCACCGCCTCGGGCTCAATCACGCCGTCGTGCACCACCGCCGACGCCAGCTCCAGAATGTTGTACGCCGTGCGCGCGTCGCCGTTCGAGAAAATGGCGATCTGCTCCAGCAGCGTCTCTGGAGCCGACAATTCCAGCGTCTTCAGCGCCCGGGTCAGCAGCGTGACGATCTCCTCCACCGTCAGCGCCCGCAGCGCGTACACCTTCGACCGCGACAGCAGCGCGGAAATCACCTCGAACGAAGGATTCTCCGTCGTGGCTCCGATCAGGATGATGTCGCCGCGTTCCACGTAGGGCAGAAACGCGTCCTGCTGCGCCTTGTTGAAGCGGTGAATCTCGTCGACAAACACCACGGTGCGCCGGCCGGAGCGCCGCAGCCTCTCGGCGTCGGCCATCACCGCTTTGATCTCCTTGATCCCGCTCATCACCGCGCTGAATGGAATGAATTCGGCGCGAGTCATGCGCGCAATCAGGCGAGCCAGCGTGGTTTTCCCCACACCCGGAGGCCCCCACAGAATTAGCGATTGCAGATGGTCGCGCTCGATCTGCACCCGCAGCGGCTTGCCTGGGCCCAGAATGTGCTGCTGGCCCACGAAGTCTTCCAGACGCTCCGGGCGCAAGCGTTCCGCCAGCGGCCGCCCCTCATTGCTCTCGGAGCCCAATGGCGAGGCGTCAAACAAACTCATCGCAGCGCCCTCTGTCTCTGCGCTTCGTACAGCAACACGCCCGCCGCCACCGCGGCATTTAGCGACTCCACTCCGCTGGTCGGAATGCGCACTCCGATCGCCTTGTCTTCGATCCTCTTGCTGACGCCGCGCCCCTCGCTGCCGATGACGATCGCGCACGCACCCGAAAAATCCGCCTGCGAGAGCGATCGCTCCGCGCGAGGCAGCGCCGCATACAGCGCAACCCGCTTCTGTTCCAGCGCCGCCGCCAGCAGGCTTTCGTCGATTCCCGCCACTACTGGCAGCCGGAACATCGACCCCGCCGAGGCGCGTAGGCATTTCGGATTGTACGGATTCACGCTGCCTTTGAGAAACGCCACGCCAGTGGCCCCGAACGCCTCCGCCGTGCGGACCATCGAGCCCGCGTTGCCGGGGTCCTGCACACCGTCGAGCACCACTACCAGCGGCTTGCCCCGCACCAGTTGATCCAGCGTCCAGTGCGGCGGACGCACCAGCGAGATCACCCCTTGCGGCGATTCGGTCGATGCCAGCTTTGCGAACGTCGCTTCGCTCACGGAGACCACCTTCGTCCGCTTCAATCCGCGCAGATGCGTGGCCACCGTCGCCAGCACATTTTCCGCCGCGATGACCATCGGAATCTCGCTGCGGCTGCCCAGCGCTTCCTCCAGCAGATGGAACCCCTCGGCGACCGCCAAGCCATCCGTAAGCCCTCCGCCCGAAGTCAGCTCTCCGTGCGAGGCCGCGCGCCGGACTTCCTTCAGCAGCGGGTTCTTGTCGCTAAGCGGTGTTTGCATCACGGCTACACATTTTTACTTCAAGGCCACGGTTACTTCACGGCTACAATGAGAATCTGAACACCCAGCGTAACGCATGAAGCGGCCGCTCCTCACTGCTGTTGCGGGAATTGGCGTCCTCGCCCTGGCCGGCGCGGGCCTCCAGGTCGCTTGGGTCGCGCGCCAGATCCGACTTCAATCCACCGTCGATGAGGCCCGGCCCGCCGACGTGATCGTCGTCTTAGGCGCGGCCGAATATCGCGGCCGTCCCTCTCCGGTCCTCGAAGCCCGCCTCAACCATGCCCTGTTCCTGTATCTCCAGAATCTCGCGCCGCGCATCCTCACCACCGGCGGCAAAGGCGGCGACCCCAGTTTCACCGAAGGCGAGGTCGCCCACGCTTATCTTGCCCGCCACGGCGTTCCCTCCGAGGCCATCCTGGTCGAATCCGAGGGCGAGACCACGGTGCAGAGCATCGCCGCCGCGGCCGAGATCATGCGCCGCATGAATCTCCGCTCCTGCATCGTGGTCAGCGACGGCTATCATATATATCGCGTCAAGAAATTGCTGGAAGGGCAGGGGATGCAAGTCTACGGCTCCCCTCGCCCCGCCGACCGCCCATTGTCCCGCTGGACCGAGCGCTGGCTGTACACCCGCCAGGCCCTGGCCTACGACCTCTGGCGCATTGGCATTCCGATTTGAGAAGTGGAACTTCCCCGCCTCGGCTTTCGTAAAATCCAATCATGAAGACCCTACTTCTCGCTGCTTTCGGAGCGCTGGCGGTCTGGGGCCAAACCCCCGCCGCGAAGCTGGAGTTCGAGGTCGCCTCCGTCCGGCCCGCCCCGCCGCTTGCGACGGACCAGGTCGCCAACATAGGCCTGCACCTGGACGGATCGCAGGCGCGCATCGTCTCCTTCGCTTTCAGGGACTACCTTGCGATGGCCTACCGGGTGAAGGCCTACCAGATCTCCGGACCGGATTGGATCGGCACGGACCGGTTCGATATCAACGCCAAATTACCGGCCGGCTCGACCGCCGATCAGATTCCGGAAATGTTGCAAGCTCTGCTCGCGGATCGCTTCCAATTGAAGGTCCATCACGATAAGAAGGAGCTGCCCGTGTATGCGCTGGTATTGGGCAAGCCCCCTCTCAAGCTCAAGGAAGTGCCCCCGAGCCCCGCCGATGAAGACGACGGCCCACCCGCGACCAACGTGGCGGCATCCGGCGGCGGCGCGGGCGTCTCTGTGGACCTGGGTCACGGCTCTTCCTATACCTTCGCGAATAACAAATTTGAGGGCAAGAAGTTCACCATGGATATGCTCGCGTCCCAACTGGAGCGCTACTTGGACCGTCCCATCGTCAATCTGACGGAGCTCAAGGGCAAGTACGATCTGACGCTAGAGGTGACGCCGGAGGATTATCAAGCCATGCTGATCCGCGTGGCCATCAGCGCGGGCCTGGTGCTTCCCGCGCAGGTGACGCGCCTTGCGGACGGTAACTCCGTTCCGTCGCTGATGGATGCCTTCCAGCAAGCCGGCCTGAAGCTGGACGCACGCAAGGCGCTTCTCGACTTCCTGGTGATCGATCAGGCCCGCAAGACCCCTACCGACAACTGATATGGAGCGGCGTGTCCGCTCCATTGTGACTGACCGCCGCCTTGGTGGCCCAGGCCTCCGGAGTGGCGCAGGCCTCCGGCCTGCGATCTTAAACCCCGGCCTCCGGCAGATTCATCAGCTCCGCCAATTTCGGCCAGCGCGGGCTGGCGCGCAGCGGTTCTCCGATCGCGCTTTGCAGCCACGATGCGACCGAGGGATCCCGTTCTTTGATGGCCTTCTCGATCCAATCCGCAGCCAGCTCGATTTCGCCGCAGATCGTGTGGAAGATCGCCAAGCCCATCGCCGTTCCATAGCTCCGTCCGGAGCCGAGCTTCTGGATCAGCTCCTTTCCACGGTCTTGCTCTCCCATTCGGATCAACAGCCCCGCGTACCTACCAGTGATCTGCGGGTACCAGGGGGACAGAGAGTACGCCTTCTCGGCGAGACTGAGCGCTTCCACAAACATGCTGCGTGCCGCATAAAGGCTAGCGAGTACGGCGTAGGCCAAGCCGAAGTTTGGATCAAAATCCAGGATGCTGCGGAGGTGCTCCTCCGCTTCCGCATAGCGGCCAACTGCACCGAGGCAACCCGCCATCACATAATGTGTTCCAGGGTTCAGCGGGTCACCCTTAACGGCGGGCTCGACTTGCTCGACGGCCTCCGTTCGCTGACCCGACCCGAGAAGGTAAAACAGCCCACAGGAGCCCCGGACCCACGACGACGCGGCCTCGCTGGCCATCGCCAGGGCAAACCGGCGCGCGGCCTCCTTCCAGTCGTAATCATATGCCGCGGCGACCACACACAGGATGGCGTGGGCCTCCGGCAGAGAGGGGTCCAGTTCCAGCGCCCTTTGCGCCGCGGCGCGGACGGCCGGCATGCCCTCGTGCGCGGTCGTCATGCCCACGGTGGTTCGACCAAAAAGATAGTCGGCGTAGAAGGCCTGGGCCAATGCGAATTGCGGATCGAGTGCGATGGCCTGTTCGTAAAGCACCTTGGCTTGCTCCATCGCTTCCGGCGTTACCTTAAATAGGTGATGCCGCGCCTTTAAGAGCGCTTCGTAGGCGGGGAGCTTGGGCGTGTAACGCGGCTTGGCGGTCGGCTGCGGCGAAAACTTGGTGTGGAGCGCCCCGGCGATGGCCGCGGAGATCTCGTCCTGCACCGCAAACACATCCGCGAGTTCCCGATCATAGCGCTCCGACCACAAGTGGCTCCCGTCGGCGGCGGTGATCAACTGTGCGGTCACGCGGATGCGATTGCCCACGCGCCGCACGCTGCCTTCGAGCACGTTGGCTACCCCCAGCGTCTCGGCGATCCTGCGGATGTCCATGCTCTGTCCCTTGAAGGCGAACGCGGACGTGCGCGCGATGACCTTGAGATCGGGAATTTTCACCAGCGCGTTGATGATCTCCTCGGCCAAGCCATCGCTGAAATATTCCTGCTCCCTGTCCCCGCTCATGTTTGCAAAAGGAAGCACCGCAATCGAAGGTGAGTGGGGCAGGTCTTTGTCCAGGCCGGGGACCTGCCTTGTCTTTCCCAGTGCCTCCCTCAACTCCACCATGCTCTGAAACCGGTCCGCCGCGCGCTTGGCCAGACAGCGACGGACGATCTCCGCAACCGCCTCGGGCGCCCGCAGCGGAGCCGGCTCGTCCCGCAGCACAGCGCTCAATATCTCCGCCATCGAGCCGCCGGTGAACGGACGCTGTCCGCTCAACAGCTCATACAGCACCGCGCCAAAGGAAAAAATGTCGGAGCGTTCGTCAAGGGGTCTGCCCTGAGCCTGCTCCGGAGACATGTAGGCCGCGGTTCCCAGCACCGTCCCTTCGATGGTCTGGGTGGCGTCGGCATCGGCGGCCGTGGCCAATTTCGCGAGCCCGAAGTCGAGCACCTTGACGCCCTCGCGGGTTTGCAGAATGTTGGCGGGCTTCAGATCGCGATGCAAAATTCCCTTGCGGTGAGCCTCCGCCATGGCTTCAGCGATCTGCCGGGCCAGCCGCACCGCGTCCTCCACCGGCATGGGACCACGCAGGGGTTGGCCTTCGACGAACTCTATCACCAGGTAATCCGGCCCGACGTCGTAGAGCTGGCAAATGTGCGGATGATTCAGAGCGGCAATGGCTCGAGCTTCCTGCTCGAAACGCGCGGTGTTGCCCTTGAGCCTCTTGATGGCCACAATGCGGTCGAGCCGGGTGTCGCGAGCCTTCCACACCTCGCCCATCCCTCCCGCTCCGATGGGCGCGAGGATCTCGTAAGGGCCGAGTTTCGAGCCGGGCGGAAGAGCCATGGGTGTTTGAACAAGTCTATCAGGAAGGCTAAAGCCCGCACCCTCATTGACACTGCCTCTCTCCGGGTGATATCGTAGACCCCGGGTTCGTAAATAGTGTCTTTTGTACATGTTGCAAATACGCGACAGTGTAGTGTATCGGATACAATCCCCTACTGGAGTTAACGCACCATGGCTTACACCTTGACTGTGAATGGCAAGAAGTCCACTGTGGACGTTCCTGCCGATATGCCCTTGTTATGGGTCCTGCGGGACGTTCTCAAACTCCACGGCACGAAATATGGCTGCGGAATTGCCCAGTGCCGTGCATGCACTGTCCACCTCAACGGAAAACCGGTGCAGGCATGCCAGACCCAGATCTCGGCGGTCGGCACGCAGGCGGTGACCACCATCGAAGGTCTCTCGCCCAACGGCACGCATCCCCTGCAAGTCGCCTGGGAACAGGTCGATGTGCCGCAGTGCGGATATTGCCAGGCCGGGCAGATCATGTCGGCCGCGGCCCTGCTCGCGAGCAAGCCCAAGCCCACCGACGCGGACATTGATACCGCGATGAACGGCAATCTGTGCCGCTGCGGAACCTATATCCGCATCCGCCAGGCCATCCATCTGGCCGCGACCCTGGGCAACGGCGCCTCCAAGGGAACCTCCGGCTCGGCCGCTCAATAAGGATAAGGAGAGATAACCATGACTACCAAGAAAATCGATCGCAGGTCTTTCCTTCACGTCGCCGCGCTCAGCGGAGGCGGCGTTGCTTTTGGTCTTATTAGCAAGGACGCCCTGGCGCAAGGCCCGCCCCCAGCCGGACGCGGTGGAGCTCCCGGACCGGGTGGACCCGGCGGCGGCCGAGGCCCAGCCCCGCTTCCCAAGGTCGAGAACTACATCAAGATCGCTGCCGACGGCACGGTTACGATCATGGCGAAGAACCCCGAGGTCGGCCAGGGCGTGCGCACCATGCTGCCCATGCTGATCGCCGATGAACTGGACGTCGATTGGAAGGACGTCAAGATCGAGCAGACCGACGTCGACGCCGCCAAGTACCAAGGCCAGATCGCGGGCGGCAGCACGGCTACGCCGCAGAACTGGCTCCCCATGCGCCAAGTGGGCGCCGCGGCGCGCCTCATGCTGAAGAAGGCCGCCTCGCAGACTTGGAACGTGCCCGAGTATGAACTCACCACCCGCTCCGGTAAGGTCTATGACCGGGACTCCAAGCGCTCCCTGAGCTACGGAGAGTTGGCCGCGAAGGCCGCGACTCTGCCTGCTCCCACGCTCGAGGAAATCACGGCGGCATTGAAGGACCCCAAGGACTACAAGATCATCGGTAAGCCCATCGTCAATAGCGACATCAAGGCCATTGTCACCGGCAAGCCGCTGTTCACCATCGACACGGAAATCCCCGGCATGAAGTACGCCGTGTACCAGAAGGGGCCCGTCTTCGGGTCCAAAGTGAAGACCTGGAACGAAGCCGAGATCAAGAAGATGCCCGGCGTGAAGGATGCCTTCGTGGTTGTGAAGGATCAACCGGACACGCCCTTCGTCAATGGCGGCGACCTTCAGGAAGGCATCGCCATCGTGGCCGATCACTGGTGGGCCGCCCAGTCCGCACGCAAGAAGTTGCAGGTTACCTGGGACGAAGGTCCTCGCGCCTCGCAGAGCTCGGTTGGATATGCCGCCAAGGCTGTGGAGATCAGCAAGGGCAAGCCCCAGACCACTACCCGCAACGACGGCGATACTGAAGCGGCGCTGAAGAGCGCGGCCAAGACCGTCGAAGCCAACTACTCCTATCCGTTCATCTCGCACGCTCCGCTGGAACCGCAGAACTGCACCGCTGTCGTGAAAGATGGCAAGTGTGAGATCTGGTCCTCCAGCCAGATTCCGAGCGGCGCGCTGGGCCTGATCCAACAGAATCTGGGGATTCAGCAGGCCGATATCACGGCGCACATGATCCGTGGCGGCGGCGGCTTCGGCCGGCGCTTGACCAACGATTACGCCATCGAAGCCGCGATGATCGCCAAGATGTCGGGCTTGCCCGTTAAGCTGGTTTGGGCCCGCGAAGACGATATGGCCAACGATTATTATCGTCCCGGCGGGTTCCACTTCCTCAAGGGCGGCGTGGACGCGAACGGCGCTGTGACGGCGTGGCACGACCACTTTGTCACCTATGGCGATCCGGCCTCCAATCCGATGCGCGCCACCAGCGCCGCGACCATCGGAGGAACGGAGTTCCCGCAGCCCTTTATTCCCAATTACGCGCTACTCACCTCGGCGCAACCGCTGGCGTTCCGCACGGGATCGCTGCGCGCGCCCACCAGCAACGCACTGGCCTTCGTGGTCCAGTCCTTCATCGATGAGCTGGCTCATGCGGCCGGTAAGGACCCGGTCCAATTCCGGCTGGATCTTCTCGCCCAGACCAAGCCCGCGCCTCCTCCGCCTGCTGGGGGAGCTCCCGGACGCGGCGGTCCCGGCGGCGGCGGCTTCAACGCCAGCCGCATGACCGGCGTCACCAAGCTGGTGGCCGAGATGTCGGATTGGAGCAACCGCCAGAAGAAGCTTCCTAAGGGAACCGCCCTGGGCGTGGCTTTCCATTTCAGCCATTCCGGTTATTTCGCCGAGGTCGCCGAAGTGAAGGTCGACGCCAACAAGAAGGTCAAGGTCAACAAGGTCTGGGTTGCCGCCGACGTCGGCAGCCAGATCGTCAACACCAGCATGGCGGTCAACATGTGCCAGGGCGCCATCGTCGACGGCATGAGCGCGATGATGGGTCAGGAAATCACTCTCGATAAAGGACGGGTGATGCAGAGCAACTTCAACAACTACCCGCTCATCCGGCTGACGCAGGCTCCGCCGGAAATCGACGTGCAGTTCCTCAAGAGCGACAACAACCCGACCGGGCTGGGCGAACCGTCCATGCCTCCGATTCTGCCGGCCGTCGCCAATGCCATCTTTACGGCCACCGGCGACCGCGTCCGCTCCCTGCCGCTTAAGAATAGCGGGTATAGCTGGGCGTAATTCCGATTCCGAAGTAAGGGAAAAAAGTTAGGGAAAAAAGGTGGCAGCAACCCTGCCACCTTTTTCTTTTTCAGTCTATAATCTGAAAATGAAGCGCGCGGTTTCCCTTTTGATCCTGGCCGCGCTCCAGCTCCGCGCCACCAGCATCGCCACCGTCGGCGACAGCCTGGCGGACGCCATCTACCTGGGCCTCAAGCTGCAACCCGACCTGCTGCGCAAGAACGGCATCGAGCTGACCCGCTGGAGCCGTCCCAGCATCGGGCTAACCCGCGTCGATTACTTCGATTACACCGCCTGGCTGCGCGACACCGCAGGTCTCGGCAGCGTCGATTTTTGCGTGGTGGAAATGGGAGCCAACGATCTGCAAAGCATCGCCACGGGCAACCAGAACCCCAACGCCAAGAAATGGATCGCAGTAGGAACCCAGGACTGGCAGCGCGCCTATACCGACCGGGTCCAGGCATTCGTCCGGACGCTGAAACCTTTGCGCTGCGCGAACGTGGTCTGGCTCTTGCAGCCTCCCTATCAGAAAAACAAGTTCCTCAGCCAGTATCACGGAATGATCAACGCGGTGCAGTTCGCCGGTTCCGCCGCGGGTGCGGCCGTGTATGAGATCGATGCCGGTGCCGACGACTACAGCCCTGACGGAGTGCACTTCAACAAGGATTTTTGTTTCAAGCTGGGCCGCGCGGTGGTGAATCTTTTCGCTTCTTCGCGGCCGCCCTCGGCCGGCACCAACTGCACCTCCTGCCACGCGTCGCCCAGTCCGCCTCCGGTTCCCCTGGCGGATTTGGCTCCGTTGATTCCGCGCGCGGCTCAGCCGTCCGCCGTTCAAACCCGCTAAAGAGTGGGGCAGGGCCTCGAGCTGCCATTTGGCGCAGGCCGCAGTACCTGCGCCACTTTGCCACTCATGGCCGGCGGTGAATCCGCCGATCTGTAAGGTAGCCTTATGTCCGCTCCTCTCGCCGGCAAATTCCAGGATCACTACGCGCTCCTCGGGGTCGACCCCCGAGCCACCCCCGAAGCGATTCAAATCGCCTATGACAAACTGACCGAGAAATATCATCCGAGAAACGCCAAAACCGGGGATGAAGACAAGTTCGAGGCCATCAAACTTGCCTTCGAAGTGCTCTCCGATCCGCTGCTGCGATCCGAGTTCGATAAGGTCAAGGGCATCGACCAGGACGACGCCAACCTCATGTTCGCCGGGTTCGAGTTCTTCGACTCCTTGGGACGCCAAACCGGCTTGCGTGTCGCGCTGCTGTGCGTGCTCTACGATCGCAGGCGCAAGAAGCCGTCCAAGCCGAGCCTGTCCGTACGGCACGTCGAGAACATAATCGAGACCACCAACGACGAGTTGAACTTCGCGCTGTTTTATCTGAAGCAGCGGGGCCTGGCGCAGAGTGACGATAAGAGCAACTTGCAGATCACCGTGGACGGGATGGATTTCCTCGAGCGGGAACGGCCGGCTCCCGAACGCGTGCTTCCGTTCATCAAGCCCTCCGCCTTGTCCGTTCCCGAGGGGTATGTTCCCGCGGCCTCGGTTCCGGCCGCGCCAGTTCCGGCAATCGCCGCCCTCGCGGCGGCGGTCGAGCTCAGCGCACCTTCGCTTTCGCCCCCGCCCGCGCCCGAGGTGGCCCCCGCCGAAGTCGAGTCCGTGATGAAGGTCCTGAACCGCGCCATCGCCCGGCGCTGACTAGCCGTTACAAATTGGGCCGCTAACAAGCGTGTTCCACCCTTGTTCCGCGAGCAGTCCAAGAGTCGATCCTACTACGCCTGCGCGGAGGGCGCAGGAATGATACATTGGGGGGACAGCGCCGGGGTGGAGTAGCGCCGGAGCAAGCTGACCTGCGACCTGGAGGTAACTGGAGCGATGCGGCTCGCGTTCTTTCTCGCTGGTTTGATGGCAGCAGCCCAGAGCGGGTGGGCTCAAAGCGCCGATGCCTGGACACTGGAGAGCCGGGGCCAAGCGGCGGAAGCGCAGGCGCTGCTGGAACGCGCCGCCAACGCGGTTCCCGCGAATCCCGCCGCCGCCCGCGCCTACGCCGAATTCCTGGAACGCTATCAAGATCCTGCTGCCCGTCAGGCATATTCGCGTCTGGCGCAGCTTCTCGACTCCTCGCGTGCTCCAGCCGCCGAGCGCGCCGCCGTCCACCATCGTCTCGCCGAGCTCGACCTGGCTGCGGGAGACCGCGACGCGGCCGGCCGCGATCTGGCCGCGTTCACCGCCGTGGGCGGCTCCGGACTCTCCCTTGCGGCGCGTCTGGCCAACCATACCGATCCAGTCTTCATCGAGATTCCCGGACCCTTGACGGCCTTCGCGCGCATGGCCGCGCTGGCCACCGACATGGATGCCGCGGATCTGCTGCCGTCGCTGGCCCACAACGTGGTCACCAACGGCTATCAAACCGCCCCTGGAACCGAGGGCCTGGAACAAACCGAATATCTCAAACTGGTGATCCGCTATCTCTCGCAGGCGCGCGAGCTCGAAAAACTTTCGGGCACGGAAAAGACCATCCGCATCGACACCTGCGATTCCACCGCCACCGGCGATCTGCTGCGCGTGCTCGGCTATCGCATGCGCGGCGGATGCGGCTCCGACCTCGTGCTGGAAACGGTGAACGCCTCGCGCGCGTTTCTCACCATCGATTCGGGATTTCCCCTGGCTCAACTGGAACAGTCTCTGCGCCTCAACCAGCCTTTCACGATGGATTATCATCCCACCCGCCTTCCGCTGATGTACGACTTGGCGTATTGGGAATCCGCCAAGGACAAGACCGAAGGCGAGTTCATCGACTACTTCCTGTCCGATCCTTCGCTGTGCCGGCTGTACCTGGGGCTTTCCAAACTGGACCCGGAGACCGCCGGCGAGCTGCGCAAGCAGATGCCCGCTCCACGTCTGAAGCTGTACGCGCACGTGCTCGATTTCTTCGGAGGCATGTTTGAAATTCGCGACGGCAAAGCCATCGTACCCGGCGGCGCGCGAGCCGAGAAAGCCTGGGCGGAGCTGGCCGGCGCGGAGCCGTCCAAGGGCGCAGCGTTCTATGAACGGCTGCTTTCTCGTGAGGACGGCTGGCTGGCCAGCTATCTGGACGCTCTGGCGCGCATGGACGGGCCGGTCAAGGATTACCTCACCGATCCGGAGCGGCTGAAGCGCTTCTACGCGGCCATTCGCGGACGCGTCACCAGTCCCGGGCCGGCGCGGCCGGTGTTCCAATCCAACACCGACATGCTGTTGCTGACCACGCGGCTTAGGCTCGATCCCGACGGAAAACCGCATCTGCCGGGCGGTCTGGAGATGTGGAAGAACCTGTTTATCAATTTTCCGCGAGGCAGGTTCGACGCGCGGCTCACGCGCGCCGCGCCCGCCTGGAAGGACCCGGACGACGTGCTCGAAGCCCTGTTCGGCTTGAGCCGCAAGCTGGCTGAGAATGAGCCGCTGAAGATTTTCATGGCTCTGAGCGACATCGACCGCGGCCGCGCCAAGCCTCTCGAAGCGGCCACTGCTGACCGCTTGGCCAAGGATTATCGCGACATGGGCGCGCAGTATTCGCTGTTTGCCGAAGCTCCGGAGTTGAGCGACAAAACGATTCTTGCCTACATGGACTGCGCGCGCGCCATCCTCCAGATTCGCGACACTGCGTTGCGCGCCGACACGGCTGGAACCTTTCAGGGGCTGGCCGGATTATGGCAGATCTTCGTGCGCCAAGGCTCCATCTCGCAGGCCGAGGCGGACCAGACCCTGGCCGCGCTGATGACGCCGTTCGCCAAGATTCAGAGCAACCGGGAACTATTCGACGGCGGCATGGGCGGCGTGAAGCTTCTGCTGAAGGCCACGCACTCGCCCGCGAATGTTTCTCCGCAGGATCGGATTATCGATCTACTGGCCGGATCGGCTGCGGCGGATTCCTCCGACGTGCATACGCAAATGATTCAGGACATGATCCGGATCTTCGAGGCGCAGCGGCTGGTGGCGCTGAACACGTTGTTCGATCTGGCCGACAACCTGGATAGCGTGAGCCGCGGCGAGAAGCTCAATACGGCGCTGGCCGGGAGGCTGGCCGCGCGCATTACCGAAGTCCAGCTGCCGCGCGGAACTCTGTCGGAGCAGGAGAGGAGCGCGCTGGCGTTCGGCTATTGGACCGATCGGCATGTCGATGCGGAGCGCAAGCTCAACCTGCGCTCGGCGATCGAAAAGGCATCGAACGAGAGGGGCGGCGATCCGCAGAAACTCAAGGATATTCGCGGACTGCTGGCGCCGTCCCTGCGCGATACTTTGGTCGGCTTCAACTACATTCATTACGCGCCGCCGGGCGCGCAGGTGCTGAATACGAATCCTCTGTTCGTGCGCAGCCACGATTTTATAGGCTCGGAGAACTCTCAGTTAGTGTGGAAGGGGACTGACGTGTACGGCTCGGGATGGCCGGAAAGCGCGGGCGGAAGGCTGACCGGCTCGCTGGTCTCGCTGCCCTATGCGCTGGCCGAAGCGGAGCAGAACTTCCTGATTCCCAGCAAGGAGCAGGCGCTGATTTGGGGCGATCTGGTTCCGCAGATGCTGGTCACCGCCGTGATCCCGCGCTGGTGGAACGTGTCTTCTCTCCAGCTTCATTGGGTGGATCTGCACATGGCGTACGCCGAATCGCTGTTTGCCGACGCGGCCATGAGCGCCACGCGGAGGGAGCAACTGGAAACGGCGTTGGCGCGCAACGCCGCGCCGGGGCGGCTGCGCAAGATCGAGGATCTGCTGGAGGCGGGCGAGGTCCACGCCGCGTTGGAACAAGTGCCTCCGTCGGAGATGTACCTGGTGGCCGACCGTCTGGCACCTTCCGACAAGGATTCGGCGCTGGCTTCCGCGATCCGCCGCATGGCGTCGGAGCACGCGGATCAGTTCAGCTCGCGCGCGATCTCCCGGGTCTTCGGGTCGCCCAAGCCTACGCTCGCGACCACCTTCGCGCCGGAGCTGCTGAACCTGCGCACGTTCCCCACCCTGATGGGGTACTCCAGCCGCATACTGGCCGAGAGCTGGGAGTCGAACTTGCTGTTTTACGGCGCGTTGGCCGACGAGATTCACGCCACGCCGGCGGAATTAAATGTGCTGGTACCGGAATGGACCAAGCAAACCGTACAAGCTATTTTCGCGACTCATCTTGAGGATTGGCCCGCGCTGCTGCGGTCGCTGAGAACGGTGGGCGATGCGGTGCGCGATCAGGCGCGCAAGGATCGGCTTAGGGCTGCAAATTAAATGAGCCAATCTCAATGAGCAACTCATCGACGTTACGGAGGAAACTACCTTGATTCGCAAACTCGGTTTGATCTTCATTGTGGTGGCTTTGGCCTTGGCGCAGGATCGGCCCACGTTTAAAGTCAAAGTGGACATGGTGGTGCTGAGCTTTCAGATCACCGACAGCAAGGGTCACTACGTGAACGGACTGAAGCCCAAGGATTTCAAGATTCTCGAAGACGGCATTACGCAGAAAATCAATACCTTCGCCGAGGGGAACCAGGCTCCCGTGAGCATCGCCGAGGACGGAACCGTGAAGACCGTGGTGGTGCCCGCGGGCTCGGTCGCCGAAGCCGAAACGCCGGAAGCGCGCGCCGAAACGCTGCTGGGCACCAGCGTCTTCGTCTTGTTCGACACCAGCAATTACATGTACCGCGGCTTCGTGTACGCCTCCGACGCCATCGCCGATTTCATTCGCGGGCTGGACCGCTCGGATTCGGTGGCGGTTTACACCTATAGCCGTAACCTGTCGCGCGCCGCGCCGCTTTCGAAGGAGCGCGATTCCGCCATCGGCGGATTGCGCAAGGCCGTCGCGGGCGACGATTCCGCGCTGTACAACGCGCTGCTGCTGACCCTGCGCGATGCCGCCAAGGTTCCGGGGCGCAAAGTGGTGATCGTTTTTTCCAACGGGCCCGACAACGCCAGCATGGTTGCGCCCGACGATGTCCGCGCCGTGGCCGAGGACGAGGGCATCCCCATCTACGTGATCTCGACCAACGATGTGAACAAGGACGCCATTTCCTCGAGCGTCTTTAAGCGCATCTCCGCGCGCACCGGCGGCAAGACTTATTTCGCGCGCACCTGGCAGAAACAGGTGGAGGCTTTCGAGGCCATTCGCGAAGATCTGGGCAATTCCTACACCATTACGTATTATCCGCAGACCAATCCCAACGAGGGTTTTCGCAAGATTTCCGTGGAAATCATATCCGACGTGGGCAAAAAATATCGCGTGCAGTCGCGGCCCGGGTATCGTCCCAAGGGCGGGTTTTAGACGCTTCTGGACAGGCTCCGCCTGTCTTTGCCGCCGAACCCAGCCCCTCAAAAAATTCGAAGAGGTACCTCTTGCCCAGATGATGTCGCTCACCGGGAAGCGCCGTCAAACTTCAACGGCACAGCCCACCGTGTAACGCCCCATCAGCAATAATGGCGCGGGGTGACTCGAGTACTCTCCGCGTTGGCGTGATCCGGATGCGATGAGACATCCGAACTCTTACGACTGCAAGATAGCAGGCAAGTCGCAAAGAGCGGGGCAAGCGAAAGCGCCAAGTTGAGGAATCGGCGGCAAATAGAGTTTGTCATTCACAATGGAGCGGATACGCCGCTCCATATCAATTCCTTGCTGACTGCCGTTCATAGACCAGCGCGCCCCACTCTCGCGGAAACGCGACCGGCTCATAATCTCCGATTCGTTGAACCATCCGGAAGTTTGCATGCAGCCAGGCGAAAATCTGCTGTCCGTAATCGACTCCGAAGACGGGCAGCCCGAATTCAGGCGTGGCGCGGTCTGAAACGATCACATAATGGATGTCGGCGCGGTCCAATTCTTCGACATATTGGGCCGTGGCCTCGCCCGGTGGAAGGATCTGGGGGGTGACGATGTACCAGCGGCTGGGCGCGGTTGTGCCGCTGAAGAAATACAGCGCCGTGTCCTCGGGCATGATGACGACACGCTGGGATTTCTTCTTGGCGGACTCGATAAATGCCAACGCTTGGGAGAAGCCTTTGCCGATCTCGGGCGATGTGTAGAGCGTTCCTCGGTCCGAGGACACTGGGTACCATCGTGAGTGAATCGGATAATATTCGAGCGTGAGTGTCGCCAGGGAAAGGCACAGAATTCCCGCCACCAGCTTGCCGAAAGTTCCATCCAAATCGACGGAGAAGCGCTTCGACACGCGGTACAGAGCCACCAGGAAAACCAGATAGACCAGAACGTCGAAGAACATCGAGTAACCACTTGGGGTGATTTTGACGAGTACGCGGACGCCGCAGGCCAGTGACAGACTGCAAAGAACGATGGTTTCCAACTTGGCAGGTCGCAGACCTGCCCCACTAATTCCCATGACGACCAGGCCAACCCAGATCATTCCGCTGTTGAAAAAGACGGGGTTCAATAACTTCACGGCCAGCCTATCCACAGGAACCGCGTTCGCTGTGTGGGCAAAGATAGCCGCAACGTGAATGCCGCACAGAGCCAGTGCGACGGCTGACAGCACCGATCTTGCAAGTCTCGATCGAGCGGCCAGCAGAACGCAGCCCACCAGGATTGCGAAGCCTCCGAGCCCTCTCGCCGCCGATAGGAGAAGCACTCGAGGCGATAACACGAGTCCCGTTTTCTCATTCCAGAGCTTCGCGAAATGCTGCTGAAAGTGCGAGCTAGGGAGGATCGACAGGTTCTCGCCCAAGAAGAAATCCGCACCCGCGGCGTGCAGATACCATCCGTAAATCGCCAACCATAGGATCGCGCCCGGAATGCAGGCGCACAGGCATTGAAGGAGTCCGCGAATCGATTTCGTTTCCGTGCTTCGGAGGACCAGCGCGGCCGCGATACCCGCGTATCCCGCAGCTCCGAATTCGAGCTTAGTCAGCATCATCACGCCGGCGACCACGCCCGCCGCAAAAATGTTTCGCTGCAATAGCAACCACAGCAACAGCACGGAAAACATCGATCCATACGCGGCCGGATACGAGTACGGAAGAATGTAGTTGAAAAGGTCCACCTGAAAGGCCTGCATCAAGAATGCGAAGACCGCCGCGAAGCTCAGCCATACCGGCAGGAACACCCGGCTGACTGAGTACAACAGCAGCGTCGTGATCCCCACCACGGACACGCCCGCTCCGATCAGCACGCCGAGATGAATACCGAACAGGCGGAACAACGCCGCATGCCAGTAGGGAATCAAAGGCCCGTACGGATACTGGAGATCGAAGTACAGGCGCCGGCCCTCGCTGATGGCGGCGGGGACATACATCTCGCGGCCCGAGTCGATGGGCGGATAACCCCACTTGCGCCACGTCAGCGAACACAGCGCGATCAGGGTAAGCAGCAGCGCGGCCTTGGCAATGCGATCGGGGGAGAGGCGGTCGCCGGGCTTAAGGATTCGCCGTCTCCAGGGGGCGGTCCGTCTGGAAATATTTCTTGTACGCGTCGATCCAATTCACGGCGATGTCGCGCTGCGCGGTAGCCAGATCGAGCTGGCCCTGGCACACCAGATCGCGCAGGCGGTTTTCCAAAGCATCCTTGACGCGCGCGTTCCAGACCGTTTCCGAATAGGACTGCGGCCACAGATTATGAATATCGTCGGCGCCGCCCAGCGCGGGCGTGATCAGATAGTCGACTTCGTAGGCCACCGATCGGGCTCTAGGGATTCCGTATTCCTCGAAAACTTTGCGTTGGAGCGAAGCCGGCACCGCGCGATTGTTCGGGGTTGAGCCCGAGCACACCTGGTTGCGGCTGGCCAAAATGGTCGCGCCGGGAGTGAGGGAGGAGTCGGGAATCGAGACTGCCGCGACTTGGCGGACGGCCGCCTGGCGAAGCATAGTCCAATGTCCGGCGATAACCGTGGCGAGGATGGCGATTACCGCCACCGCCGCGACTTGGAGCCATAGAGGCGGTAAGCCGCGCGAGGGCGGCGCCGGCATTTCGGCTAGCCTCGCCTTGAGCAACGCGCGAGGTCCCGCGGCTGATGGAATCCGCGGATCGAGGTGGCGCTGATGTACGCGCACGTACGCGCCGATGGCGTCCTCGATCTCCTGGCGGCGGGCTCGGCAAGACCAGCACGCGGTCACGTGGCTGGCGACCTTGGCGGCTCTCGCATCGGACAGCTCGCCGTCAATGGCCATCAACAAGTCTTCATCGGAGAGATGAGCGTCTTTAAACTCCATGTTTCACCGTTCCGCCGCGTTGGTCAGACGCGCAAGAGACCGGCTGAGCGATTGAGACACCGAGCCGAGCGAAACCCCCAGCGCCTGGCCGATTTCGCGGTAATGCAGGCCCTCGGCCCGCAGAGTGAGGCATTGGCGATCCTGCTCCGGCAGGGCGCGAAACACGGCCAGCAGCCGCCGCTGGGTCTGGCTGCTGGCCATTTGATCTTCGGGATTGGGAGCCGGGTCGGCGAAGAGATCGGAATCTTCAGCGTGGCCGCTTCCGGCAAGGTGCCCGGCACTGCTGCCGGCACTGCTGATGGAGGCGCGCCGCTTCAGCGCCAGATTGTGAGCCACGCGAAACACCCAGCCTGGCAAATTCTCGCGAGATTTGCCCCGTTGCAGATGCTGGAACAGCGAGAGAAAAACTTCCTGAACGATTTCCTCGGAGTCCTGCACGGAGAGGCCGAATCCGAAGACGTAGCGCAGCAGGCGCACGCGGAAGCGATCGAACAGCTCCACCACCTCCTGCTCGAGCGGAGAAGGCTTCTGAGTAGACGCGGATGTCCGCGAAACGACAAGGGCCGATTCTGCCGCGATGCGCATAGCTGCTACTTTGTCCAGAATACTACGCGGGCGGAGATGTGGGGAGTTCGTCGGTAGTGCGCGAAAGTTGGTTGAGGTGCGATCCTCAGTTCTTTACGGTCAGGGCTTCCGAGTCGACAGCCTTCTTTCCGGTTACGCCCTCAAGCCCAGCCAAGACGCCACGGTAGTCGTTTTTATCGCACTGCATTGCGAAGCCGCCCTTCTTGTCCCCATCGGCCCAAGTCAATCCGATGAAATGCTTCTTGGACTTCGTTAGAGCAAGCAACGCCCCTATTCCAAGAGTGAAGACGGCAACGCCTATCGCGGCTCCCACTCGACGGTGAACATCCTGTCCGTAGCTGATCTCCGTCACCGCCGAAGCGGGGACTAGGACCACATCCTTTTTGTCCTTTACAAGCCGGATTTGGCTGGAGTCAAAGTATAATTTCACGTCGGTTCCGGCCTTGATATCGGGAACTGATCCGCCATCGTACATCTCCTTGTAGCTGTTGTCGGAGGCGGCAAGAGCGGCCATCGGCATTAAAATAGACAGAATCATCGCGATCGTTTTTTTCATGTTTCGGCCTCCATGTGGTCGGCCTATTACATCACATTTTCGCCGTGATATGGTGTGAGTGAAAAGAGGAAAGTCCGCTGGGCCTGCGGTGCGTATCACATCAACGGCCAGATTCCAATGAGGGTTCTCAACTAACTTTAGTGCACTACGTCTGTCGCGCGAAAAAACTACGCCGTGCGGCGGGTGCTCTCGGCGGCGGTGACCGCACCGAAGCGGCGTTCCCGGCGATGGAACTCGGCCACGGCTTCCGCTAAATCTCCGGCGGTGAAATCGGGCCACAGGCGGGACGTGAAGACCAGCTCGGCGTAGGCGCATTCCCACAGGAGAAAATCGCTGAGCCGCTGTTCGCCGCTGGTGCGGATCAGAAGGTCGACATCGGGGCCCATCAGCGCGGAGAATTGCTCTTCCGAGCAATTCCCTCGGGTGCGGCGGGCCGCGTCGAGAATCGCCTGGCGCGAGGAGTAATCGATCGCCAAGCGCAGATGCAGCCTCGCGCCCTTGGCGGTCTTGCGCTCGGCCTCTTCGAGCAAAGCGACCAGAGGAGCCGGAAGGCGGTCGCGCCGTCCGATGGCTTCCAGTCGCACGCCATTGGCCACGCAGCGGTCGGATTCCTGCGTGAGGTAGCGGCCCAGCAGCTTCATCAGCGCGGAGACCTCGCGAGCCGGGCGGCTCCAGTTGTCCTCGGAAAAGGCGTACAGAGTGAGCGTGGAGATGCCCACGCCGGGCGCGGCTTCGATGGTCCGGCGGACGGCGGCGGCTCCGGCGCGATGCCCGGCGGCGCGAGGCAAACCGCGGCGGTTAGCCCAGCGGCCGTTGCCGTCCATGATGATGGCGGCGTGCAGACCGCTCGGCATCGTTTGATTTCCCAGGGCCATTGTCATCGTTTCATGGCCTGAGTTCATCGCTTCATGGCCTGAATGAGGGCTTCCATGTGGTTCAGATATTTCTCCAACGCCTTGCGGCCGGACTCCGTCAGCGCGTACTCGGTCTTGGGCACGCGGCCTTCGAAGCTCTTGGAGCACGCGACGTAGCCGGCCTCCTCCAGCTTGCGGGCGTGTACGCTCAAGTTTCCATCGGTAGTCCGCAGCAGTTTCTTGAGATCGTTGAAGGTCAGCGACGAGTTAGCGGCCAAGGCGCTCACGATGCCCAGCCGCATGCGTTCGTGAATCAGGCGGTCGAGATCGGTGACGCCGTGGCCTGGCGGAGCAGCCGGGGCAACGGACGATTTCTTTAGGGCGACGTTTCTAGCCCCCATATCTCCTCGCAATCACGGCGCCGAAAACAACATGCAATCCGCCGAAGCCGAGTCCCAGCCAGAAATCGGCGCCCAGAATTGGCGTGACGAGCGGTGCAACGACGGCCAGTACGCCGGTGGCTAGGAAACAGGCGCCCATCACGGGCACCACCGGAACGGAAAACGCCCCTCCGGCGATGACGCCGACGCCGTAAAGCATCAGCCACATGCCGGGAATCGCGCTCCAGGCTCCCGCCAGCCATAGGACCAGCGTCAACGCGGCTCCGGCGATCAAGGGGGGAAGGAAACTGAACAGAAACTTGCGCGCGGGCGCGTTCCAGACCGGCAATCCGGCGGCTTGAGACTTGCGCGCCATCGCCACGACGCCCGCCGCGACAGCGACCACGCCCTCCAGCAGCCAGCACGCCATCCATTCCCGGCGCGAGCTCGCGTGCGAAGCGAGACCAGCCGCCGCTAGAGCGGTCGCGCCCATCGCCACGCCGCCCCACCCGGGCACCGCCGTGAACGATCCTGCGCGCTCCATGGTTTCCCGGATGTAACGCAGATTGTCCAACGCGTGAGCGTGCAAAGCCACCGGAGCCTCGGAGGGCTTGCGGATGGGTTCGACATTCGGTCCAAGACGGGCCACGGGATTAGGATACGGGAGGGGGCGCACTTCTGTCAAGTACTTTATGCAGGAAAGTCGAGCCCGCGTAAACCTCCCACGCGCTGGTACCATGAACTGAAAGATGCAACGTCTGTTGGAGGCTCTCGCGCCGGGCGACGCGGATGGCGAACTGGCGCGCGCCATCGATCCTGCGTGCCTGCCCGCGCACATCGCCATCATCATGGACGGCAACGGACGATGGGCCAAGCGCCGCCATTTGCCGCGCGTTTCCGGGCACAGAGCCGGAGTGGAAGCCGTCCGGACGACGGTGGAAACCTGCGCGCAACTGGGCCTGCGCGCGCTGACGCTGTACGCGTTTTCGGTCGAGAATTGGAAGCGGCCGCGGGCCGAGGTGGAGACGCTGTGGCGGCTTCTGCGCATCTATCTGGGCTCGGAGATGCCTCTGATGATGAAGCACGACATCCGCTTTGGAGCGATCGGAAGATTGGATGCGCTTCCGGCGTTCGTGCGCGGGGAACTCGAGGACGTCATCCGCCGCACCGAGAGCAACCGCGGCTTGCGCCTGAACCTGGCCATCAACTACGGAGGCCGCGCGGAGATCGTGGACGCGGTGAAGGCTCTGGTGAAAGACGCCCTGGCGGCAGACGCCCGCGCGGGCCGGATCGAAATCGACGAGGCGGCGATCTCGGCGCGATTGTACACGGCGGGCATGCCGGATCCGGACCTGCTGATTCGCACCTCCGGCGAAATGCGCATCAGCAATTTCCTGCTGTGGCAGATCGCGTACGCGGAGTTGTACGTCACCCCGACGCTGTGGCCCGATTTCACGCGCGCCGAATTGCTGGAGGCGATTCTCGACTACCAGCGGCGAAACCGGCGCTTCGGCGGTCTGGGGCGTGTACCAGTTGACGAACCAGCGGGCGAAACGGCGGCCGTTCGGGCCCGATGAAGCGCATCGCCACCTCGCTGGTTCTGATTCCGCTGGTGGTCTGGGTGGTGCTGGCCGCTCCGTACTGGGTGTTTGCCGCGGTGCTGGCGGCGATAGGGCTGCTCGCGTTTCATGAGTTCGATCAGATCGCCAAGGCGCAAGGCATCGCACCCGCGGGATGGCCGGGGATGGCCGCGGGGCTGGTTTTGCTCCTGGGCCCGGAACCATTTCTTGTTGCGGCTCTCGCCGCGCTGGCCGCGATGGCTCTAGCTCTCCGCGTGCGCGATCTGGCGTCGGCGCTGCCGAGCGCGGCCGTCTTCCTCCTCGGTGTGATCTACATCTTCGGCGCATGGCGCTGCGCCATCGGCCTGCGCGAGATCAATCCGCATTGGCTGATGATCGCGCTGCTGGTGAGCTGGGCCGGAGACACCGCGGCGTTATACATTGGCCGGGCTTTCGGCAAACACAAGCTCGCTCCGCGCGTGAGCCCCGCGAAGACCTGGGAAGGCTCCGTGGGATCAGTGGCCGGGGGAATGCTCGCCGCGGGCATTTACGCGCACTACTTGATTCCACCTGCGCCGCTGGGCGGTGTGCTGGCACTGGCCGCGGCGGCGAACGTCGCGGGACAGATGGGAGACCTGTGCGAGTCGGCGTTCAAACGCGGAGCCGGCGTGAAAGATAGCGGAACTATGTTGCCCGGTCACGGAGGGTGGCTGGACCGCATCGACTCCAGCTTGTTCAGCGTCCCTGTGGTGTATGCGACGCTTGTTCTTATGCTGAAATATGTCCACGTTTAAAGCTCTGCTGGCTACTCGGGAAGACGGAAAATTCGCGGCGCGAATCGAGCAGGTCTCAAAAGACCGCTTGCCGCCCGGCGAAGTGCTGGTGCGCGTCCGCTATTCCAGTCTCAATTACAAAGACGGTCTGGCGGTGACCGGCAAGCCCGGCGTGATCCGCAGCTTCCCCATGATCCCCGGCATCGATTTCGCGGGCACGGTGGAAGAATCCGCGTCACCTGAGTTTCGTCCCGGCGACGCGGTGGCGCTCACCGGAGCGGGCGCGGGCGAGACGGCCTGGGGCGGCTATGCCGAATATGCGCGGTGGAATGCCGAGTCTCTGGTCGCGCTGCCGCCCGGCATCTCGATGCAACAGTCGATGGCGATCGGGACCGCCGGATTCACGGCGATGCAGAGCGTGATCGCGCTGGAGCAGCACGGATTGACACATGGATCGACACATGGATCCACGGCAGGCGAGGTTTTGGTGACCGGCGCGGCGGGCGGCGTGGGCAGCGTGGCGGTGGCGATCCTGGCGAAGCTCGGGTATCGCGTCGCGGCCTCGACGGGCAGACCCGAGTTGGGCGATTACTTGCGCTCTCTGGGCGCGAGCGAAATCGTGGCTCGCGAATCGCTCACCGCGGTTTCATCGAAAGGTTTGGAGCGCGAGCGCTGGAACGGCGCAATCGACAGCGTAGGCGGATCGACGCTGGCGGGGATTCTGCCGTCGATGGCGAGCAATGCCAGCATTGCGCTGTGTGGATTGGCCGGCGGGGCAGGGTTTACCTCGACGGTTCTGCCGTTCATTCTTCGCGGCGTGAATCTACTGGGGATCAATTCCGTGCGTGTCACGCGCGCGGAACGGCTGCGGATCTGGGATCGCCTATCGCGCGATCTTCCGCTGAACCTGCTAGACGCGATGACGGAGAAGGCTCCGCTGGAACGCATCTTCGAGCTGGGCCAGCGGATTCTGGAGGGCAAAATCCGCGGGCGCGTGGTGATCGACGTGAACCTCTGATTGCATTCTGATTGAGTGAGATGTATACTCCTCAGGCAGTCCAGATCTGCAAGACGCGGGCACCACTCTCTAGGAGGCAAACTTGGTTAAGAAAGACGGACTCTGGCGCAGACAATTCCTCGGCGGCGCCGGCGCGCTCGCCCTCGGCGGATGGAGCGGCGCGAAACTGCTCGGACAACCGCAGCCCGCGACAGCGGCGGGCGCTGCCGAAGACCTTGCCCTGGTGAACGGCAAGATCCACACGATGGACCCGAGCAATCGGGTGGTCTCGCAAGCGCTGGTCCAGAACGGCCGCTTCGCCGCAGTGGGGAACAACATCGCCGTGCCGCGAGGGAACATCAGGCGCGTTGACCTCAAGGGGCGGACCGTGATTCCCGGCATCATCGACGCGCACAACCACATCGTACTTGTCGGAAACCGGCCAGGGTGGCACACACCGCTCGATCATGTCCTCACCATTCCGGACGCGATCGCGGTGCTGAAGGCGCGTAGCGCCGAAGTGCCTGCCGGCGAGTTTATTACCACCATCGGCCCGGTGTCGGCAATGCAGTTCATGGAGCGCCGCCTGCCGACGCTGGCCGAGCTCGATACCGTCAACCGTCCGGTCTACATCCAGGCGGGGCAGGGCGGCACCAGGACGAACACCCAGGGCAAAGCGTGGCTTGAGGCCAAGGGCGTGATGGTCGGGGCGGATGGCGCGATTACCGGCCCTGCGCTTACGGCCGCTCTTCTAACACTGCGCAAAGAGCTGTTAACCCCGGAGACAAGGAAGCGATCCGCGCAGGATGCCCTGAAGCATTACGCGAAGCTGGGCATCACGACGCATCGCGACTGCGGCGCATTTCATTCGGACGGACCCTCCGGCGGCGTCGCCAACGAGAACACCCTCACGATGCACAACCCGTTTCTCGCGCTTCACCGCGAGGGCACGATGCCGGCTCGCATGCGGATCGACTTTTTGCAGCAGGACTCCCCGACCGCTAATCCGCCGCTGCCAACCCTGTCCATACGGTTGAAGTATTCGTTTCCATTCTTCGGGGATGAGTGGATGAAGACGGGCGGCATCGGTGAGTTCACGGGCGGCGGAGTCGACGGCCTCAGGGCCATCGCCAAGGCGGGATGGCGCGCCGAAGACCACGCGCTGAGCCTCGCCATGGTCACCAACGAGGTGAAGGATCGCGAGACGGTCAACGCGGAGATTCCGCTTTCCGGTCTGCGCTGGATCATCTCCCACGTGCCCGAGTTCCCGCAGGATCTGGCGAACCGGATGAACGCCATGGGGATGGGCGTGCTCGTCGGCTGGGGACCGTTGCGCAACGGCACCAACGTTGGGCCGCCCTATCGGATGTTGATGAATCATCCCATAAAGAAGGGCTACCACTCCGACGGAGGCGATATCTCGGTCATCAACCCGTGGCTGAACTTCTCCACCATCAGCACCGGCCGGAATCTCGCGGGACAGCAAATCCTCGGCGATCAAATGCTCACGCGCCAGGAGGTGCTCGGGCTGGCTACGGCCGCCAACAAATGGTTCATCTGGGAGGACGATCTTGGATCGATTGAGGTCGGGAACCACGGTGACCTGGCGGTTCTCGATAGAGACTGCTTCGTGGTTTCCGATGAAGACTTCAAGCATACGCGTTCGCTGCTGACGGTTGTCGGCGGCAAGGTGGTCCATAACGACGGGGTCTTGTAGAGGCGGGCAGTAAAATCGCGCGTGACGCGATGTGTTGAGGGTGTTTGAAAGGGAGCCAAAATTATGCGTTTCAGGTTAGTCCTCGTCTGTCTAACCCTTGCCGGAGCGACGGCATTCGGCCAAGTGGGCAGCGGAACCATCACGGGCACCATTACCGATCAGACGGGGGCCATTGTCCCCGGAGCGCCGGTGGAAGCGAAGAACACGGAGACAGGGGTGATTTTCTCCGCGGCATCGACGTCCGCCGGGGATTACACCATTTCGGATTTGCCGATCGGCACCTACGTTGTCACCGCAAAGGTGCAGGGGTTCAAGACCTACACGCATGAGAACCTCGCGCTGGCCGCGACGCAGGTGCTACGCGAAAACATCGCTCTGCAAGTGGGCGCCGTCGGAGAGAACGTGACGGTCACCGCCGAAGCGACTCTCCTTGCGACCCAAACCGGCGAGTTGACCCACAACATCACGTTGGTGCAGATGGACGATCTTCCTCTTCTGGGCATCGGGGTCTCAACCTCCGGCCCCGCTGGCCTCCGCGATCCCTTCAACGTGATAGAAGCTCTTCCGGGCTTCGTCGCAAGTACCTACACACCCGGCTATAACACCATGAACTTCGACGGCCAGAGCGTGCTGCCATCGATCCGCATCGAAGGCCAGGACGCGACGCCGCACGCGCTGTTTTATGACGCCATAGCTCAGCCCGGCGTAGACGCGGTTCAGGAAGTCGCGTACCAGACCAGCAACTACGCTCCCGAATTCGGGACTACGGCAAACGTGTTAATCAACTTCAACATGAAGTCCGGTACAAACCAGTATCACGGCAGCGGCTACGACTATTTTGTCAACGAAGATCTGAATGCCGGCGATCCTTTCAGTGTGAACACGTCGGGCGTGGGAAAGGTCCGGCAGAGGAACCGGCGCAACGATTTCGGCGGCACCCTAGGCGGTCCCATCTACATCCCCAAGGTCTATAACGGGCACAACAAGAGTTTCTTCTTCTTTAATTATGAGGAGTTCCTCGAGACCTCGCTGATCACCAATTCCGACACGGTCCCCGCGCCTGCTTATTTGAATGGCAATTTCAGTGCGATTTCAGCGAACGGGACTTGCAGTCTCTGCGCCGGTCTCGGGATACCGACCAAGCCGTTGGGATCCCCGAACACCGAGCTGGATCCTCTCGGCAATATGATATACGCGAATGAGATTTTCGATCCCCTCACGCGAGCCCAAGCTACCTCCGGCGCCAAGGCTGGCCAGGGGTACGCGCTGCCGTTCCCGGGCAACAATATTCCGCTGACGCGCTTCGATCCAGTCACGGTGAACTTTCTGAATCTGCTCCAAACGTTGGGTGTGAAAGCGCAGAGCGCCAATCTCACTGGGAATTACCTCGGGGTCGTTCCAAGTTCCCGATATTCGGTTATACCGTCGTTTAAGATCGATCATAATGTTTCTAATAGGGATAAATTGTCCTTCTATTATCAGGAGACCAATCTCCGGGACCAGGTTTCGGTTGGCGCTCCTCAAGGCGCGGATGGCCTGCCGCTTGAGATCGGCCAGTACCGGGGAACATTCATTACCGGGTGGGTTGAGCGGCTGAACTACGACCGCACCCTGACGCCGACCCTCCTTTTGCACATTGGCGCGGGCTACTATTTCACCCATTTCAGCGACCGCGCGGCTTTCCTGAATTTCGACCCCTCGCAGTTCTTCCAGCCCAACCAGGCAGATGCCTTTACACAGCACCGCCAGTTCCCCCTCGTCGAATTTATGTCGAGCACGCTTTACGGAGGCATGCAAAACATGGGGACCAGCGGGCAAATCCAGAGCATATATCACGACAACAAGCCCTCCTTTAACGCCAACGCGACGTGGGTGCATGGCCAGCATACTTTCAAGCTTGGCGCCGAAGTATACTTTCAGGGAGCCCCTATACTGAACTATGCCGGTGTTTTTCTGGAGAGCGGAACCAATGCGACCTCGGC
>Ga0209415_10000576_pt1 | contig 68465 bp, 66 predicted proteins | sample PeaSoiSIISIP2007_FD_187696 | JGI IMG/M metagenome (GOLD analysis project Ga0209415, IMG submission 187696) | Peat soil microbial communities from Weissenstadt, Germany - SII-SIP-2007 (SPAdes) (version 2) | ecosystem: Environmental > Terrestrial > Soil > Wetlands > Peat | place: Germany...
GCCGCCGAGCCGTCGCGCGCGTCCCGGTCGCCGCGCGACTCCCGGTCCATGCCGTTGCGGCCCGTCGCCGACGGCGCCGACAGGGCGCCCGCCACCGCACGGCCGCCCGAGACCACGGGGCGCAGCAGGCCCCGGACCGTCACGTTCAGCAACAGGACGATTCCGGCCAGCAGCAGTCCCAGCAGGACAACGAATGCCCCCGGCGCGCTCACGAGGTCGGTCAGCCCGCCGGACAGCTGGGCCCCCATCCAGCCACCGCCGTTGCTGAGCTCGGCGGCGGACCGCCCGTGGCCCCACACGAGGTGGAACAGGCCGATCCCGCCGAGGAACGTGACCAGCCCGCCCAGGGCGGACACGCTCCAGCCGGTCCCCGCGCTCGGTGCGCGCTCCACGAACGCGCCCGCGACCAGAAGCAGCACCGGGAGCAGCCAGGCGCCCTGGCCGAACGCCGGTCGTAGTACCTCGTTGACGTACCTGTTCAGGATCCCCTGCCCCGGCAGGAACAGCGCGATCAGCGTGACCGCGCCGATGACCAGCAGGACGATGCCGACCAGCGTGCGGGTCAGCTCGGGTGAGAGCCGCAGGTCGATCCCGCGCCTGGGTGAGCGCCTGCGGGCCGGCCGCGCGCGCGTCCTCGGGTCGGGCGCCCGACGGCGGATCGCCATGCCGCTAGACCTCCACGACGACCGGGAAGACCATCGGCCGACGCCTGGTCTGCTCGTAGAGGAAGCGGGACAGTCCGTCCTTGATCTGGGTCTTGAGGAGCGCGACCTCGCTCGTGTGCTCCTCGGGCCGGGCGATGGCCTTGACCACTCGCTGAGCCGCGGCGCTGATCACCGGGTCGGCGAGGTCGTCCACGAAGCCACGCGTGATGATCTGCGGTTCCCCGATCAGCCGGCCCGTCTGCTTGTCGACCGTCACCACCACCAGGAACATGCCGTCGTTCGCGAGCGCCCGGCGGTCCCGCAGCACGACGTCGCCGACCTCGCCCACCGACAGGCCGTCGACGAACACGTAGCCGGAGCTGACGGGCTGGCCGCGCCGGGCGCTGCCGTCGGCGCGGAACTCCACCGGCTGTCCGTTCTCCACGATCAGGATGTTGTCGTGGGCGACGCCTACCTCCGCGGCCAGCCGCCCGTGCTGAACCAGCATGCGAAACTCGCCGTGCATCGGGATGAAGTACTTCGGCCTGGTGAGCCCGAGCATGAGCTTGAGCTCTTCCTGGCTCGCGTGTCCCGACACGTGGGCGTGTCGAATCGCGTGGTAGATGACGTTCGCCCCCTGCTTGAACAGGTTATCGATCGTCCGCGCGACGTACTCCTCGTTGCCGGGGATCGGGCTGGCGCTCACGATGACGGTGTCGCCCGGCTCGATCTCGACCCAGCGGTGATCCCGGTTCGCCATGCGCGCCAGCCCGGCCATCGGTTCGCCCTGCGCGCCCGTCGTCGCGATCACCAGCCGCTTCGACGGCGTGGTCCGGATCTGGTCCTTGGACACCAGCTGGGACTGCGGATACTGGAGGTAGCCGAGGTCGGTTGCGATGCGGACGTTCTGCTCCATGCTGCGCCCGACGACCGCGACCTTGCGGTCGAACGTCGCCGCGGCGTCGAAGACCTGCTGCACGCGAGCGATGTTGCTCGCGAACGTGGCCACGATCACTCGCCCGTCGAGGGGCTCCATGATCTCGCGGAACGCCTCGCCCACGGTGCGTTCCGACGGGGTATAGCCGGGGTTCTCCGCCCGCGTGGAGTCGGAGAGGAGGCACAGCACGCCCTCCTGGCCCACCTGCGCAAGCGTCGCGAACTCCGACGGCCGGCCGTCGACGGGGGTGTGGTCGAACTTGAAGTCGCCGGTGTGCACGATGATCCCGACGGGGGTGCGGATGATGAGCCCCATCGCGTCCGGGATCGAGTGGCCGATGCGGAACGCGGTGACCCCAAACGGGCCGATGGTGACCGTGTCTCCGGCCTCGAGCGCCAGCATCGGATTGTTGGTGAGCCGGTACTCCCTGACCTTGTTCGAGAGCAGGCCGCGCGCGAGCGTCGACGCGTAGATCGGGACGCCGGGGAACTCGGGCAGCACGTACGGGAGGCCGCCCACGTGATCCTCGTGCGCGTGGGTGATGACGAAGGCGCGGAGGGCGTCGCGGCGCTCGCGGAGGTAGGTGACGTCCGGGACGACCAGGTCGATCCCGAACATCTCCTCGTCCGGGAACATGAGTCCGCAGTCGACCACGATCAGGTCGTCGCCGTATTCGAACACGTACATGTTCTTGCCGATCTCGCCCACGCCGCCGAGCGGGATGATTCGCAGAGGGGTCGAGTCGGCCGAGCGTGGGCCGGTCGCGCGGACGGGCGCAACTGTCGTCGGGGTGGCCGGGGACGGCGGCGCGGCGGGCCGGCGGGCAGGTCGGGATGGCATCAGAAGAGCGTCATCTGGTCGGTCTGGTCCCTCTCTTCGGTTGCTCCCGCGCCCGCCAGTGCGGGCCTGGCGAGGTCCTCCAGGAAGCCTGCCTCGACAGAGCTGTCGGCGTCGGACGGCTCCGCAGTCATGGCCTGCGGGCTCTCCGGGGTGGCACCCCCACGGGTGGCCGTCTCGCCGCGTCGGGCCGAGCGTTCCGTCCGTGCCGCCCGCGCGTCGAGCAGCACGCCGGGCAGGTTGGCCATATCGGCGACGAGCGCCTCCTTGAGCGAGGCCTGCCTGAACGCCGCGGCTGGATGGTACATCGCGAACGCCACCGCGGACGAGGCTCCCGTCACCGGATCGACCGGGCGGACGGCCCCGTGCACCGCCGAGATCCTGGCGCCCGGTATGAACGTCCCGAGCGAGAAGCGCCCGAGGGTCACGACCACGGCGGGGTCAAGGACTTCCAGCTGCCGCCTCAGGAACTCCGCACAGGCCGCGATCTCGTCGGGCTCGGGATCGCGGTTCCCGGGTGGGCGACACTTGACGACGTTCGTGATGAACACCTGGCTGCGGTCCCATCCGATCTCCCCCAGCAGATCTTCGAGGAGCCCCCCGGCCGCCCCCACGAAGGGCCGGCCCTGCAGATCCTCGTTCTGGCCCGGACCCTCGCCCACGAACACGACCTCCGTGTCGGGATGGCCCTCGCCAGGAACAGCGTGCGTGCGGCCGCGATGCAGCCGGCATGCGACACAGGCGCGAATCTCCCCTGCGATCCGCTCGAGCGCCGCCGCTCGGTCCTCCGGGGTCACGCGGCGGCCTGATCCCCGGGTCGCGTGGTTAGGGGCAGCGATGCCACGAGACTCACACCGACGCCGACGCCGACGCCGGGCGGCGCGACGCCGGGCGGCGCGATGCCGCTGGCAGCCATCCGCGGCGGAGCAGTAGTTCCGCGACCTGGACCGCGTTTGTGGCCGCTCCCTTGCGCAGGTTGTCGGCGACCACCCAGAAGACCAGCCCCCGGCCGTCATCCCTGGACGCGTCGGCCCGGATACGCCCCACGAACACGTCGTCGCTGCCGGCGGCCAGCGTCGCGAGCGGGTAGCGGTGCTCGCGCGGTTCGTCCACGACGACCACGCCGGGCGTGGCGGCAAACAGCGCGCGCGCCTGGGCGGGGCCGATCGGGTTGCGCGTCTCGACGTGGACGGCCTCCGAGTGACCCACGAAGACCGGCACGCGCACGGCGGTACACGACACCCTCAGATCGGGCATGTGGAGGATCTTGCGACTCTCGGTGACGACCTTCCATTCCTCCCTGGAGTAGCCGTTGTCGAGGAAGACGTCGATCTCCGGCAGCGCGTTGAAGCCGATCGGATGGGGATAGACGCTCGCCCGTTTCTCGGCGCCCGCCACGTGGGCCCGGATCTGCTCCTCGAGCTCGTCGACGGCCTTCTCGCCGGTCCCGGCCACGGCCTGGTAGGTGTCCACGATGACCCGCTCCAGCCCGACGCTGTCCCGCAGGGCCATGAACAACGGCATCAGCTGCATGGTGGAGCAGTTCGGGTTGGCGACGATGCCCTCGTGATCGGCGGCGTCTTCGTCGTTGACGCCCGCCACGACCAGTGGCACCCCAGGTTCCATCCGCCACGCCGACGAGTTGTCGACCACCGCGCATCCGCGGCGGACGGCCTCCGGCGCCAGCGCCTTCGACACGGACCCCCCGGCGGAGAAGAGCGCAACGTCCACTCCGTCGAACGCCTCGGGGGTCGCCTCGATCACCGGGTAGGTCCGGCCATCTACGGTCAGGAGGGTCCCGGCGGACCTGGCCGAGGCCATGGCCCGGAGCTCGCGGAAGGGGAACTCGCGCTCGTGGAGGATGTGGATCATGGTGCGGCCGACCAGCCCCGTCGCGCCGCAGACGGCGACGACGGGACGAGGATCGGCTGCGATCGACTCGGGCATGGCTGCGCTCGGCTCCGCTGGGATTGGACGACCCGCCCATGATACCGGCCCTCGCGGGCCCCGGGCGCACGAGCCCAGGGCCCGGAGGACTCATTCAGGCGTTCTGCCGGGCGAGGTGCCGCTGCATGGCGGCCTTGCGGGACAGGTTGACGCGTCCCTGCCGATCGATCTCCGTGACCATCACCATGACCTCGTCGCCGATCGAGACGACGTCCTCGACGCTCGGGACGTGGTAGTCGGCCAGTTCGCCGATCCGCACGAGCCCCTCCTTGCCGGGAAGGATCTCCACGAACGCGCCAAACGTCATGATGCGGGTGACCTTGCCCAGGTACGTCGCGCCGACCTCGACGTCGCGGGTCAGCCCTTCGATCGTCTGGATCGCGCGCCGCAGGTTCTCGCCGTTGACCGCCGCGATCTCCACCGAGCCGTCGTCCTCGACGTTGATCTCGGTGGCGGTGTCCTCCTGGATCTTGCGGATCATGGAGCCACCCTTGCCGATGATGTCGCGGATGCGGTCGGGGTTGATCTTGATGGTCACGATGCGAGGCGCGAAGTCGCTCATCTGCTCGCGGCTCTGGGGCAACACGTCGAGCATCCTGTCAAGGATGAAGAGCCGCGCCACGCGCGCCTTCTCCAGCCCGTCCCGGATGATCGCCTCGTTGATACCCTTGACCTTGATGTCCATCTGGAGCGCGGTCACGCCCTCGCCTGTCCCGGTCACCTTGAAGTCCATGTCGCCGAAGGCATCCTCCTTGCCGAGGATGTCGGTAAGGACCGCGTAGCGGCCATTGTCGCCGGTGACCAGGCCCATCGCAGCCCCGGCGACCGGCGCTTTGAGCGGCACGCCGGCGTCCATGAGCGCGAGCGTCGAGCCGCACGTGGACGCCATCGACGTCGAGCCGTTGGAGGTCACGCACTCGCTCACGAGGCGGATGACGTAGGGGAACTCCTCAGGCGACGGGAGGACCGGCATGAGCGCGCGCTCGGCGAGCGCGCCGTGGCCGATCTCGCGCCTCCCGGGGCCGCGCATCGGCTTGTTCTCGCCGGTGCTGTACGGCGGCATGTTGTAGTGGTGGAGGTAGCGCTTGGACTCCTCGGGGCTGATCGTGTCGATGCGCTGGACGTCCGACGACGGACCCAGCGTGGCGACGGTCAGTGCCTGCGTCTGGCCCCTCGTGAAGAGACCCGAGCCGTGGGCGCGGGGGAGCAGGCCGACCTCGACCGTGATCGGCCGGATCGTCTCCAGGCTCCGCCCGTCCATGCGGATCCCTTCGTCGAGCACCAGTTCGCGGACCGTCTTCTTGTGGATCGTCGAGGCGAGTGACTTCGAGAGGCGGGCGTTCCGGCGTCCCCGCTCGAACACCGTGTCGGCGCCGTCCTGATCGCCGTCCCGGCGCATCCGGATCGACTGCGCGACCGCGTCGTGGAAGCCGTGGATGCGGCCGGGCAGGTCGCGGCCGAAGACCGCGAGGAGGCCTGCCGTGGCCTCCGCGTCGGCGAGCGCGCGATGGCTCGTCTGCTTCGCGACGCCGAAGAACTGCGCCAGGTCGGCGAGCTTGTAGTTCTCCTGGTCAGGGTAGCCCTCGCGGGCCAGCACGAGCGTGTCCAGGTACCGGCCCTGCTCGTAGCGCCCGCCGCCTGCGGCCTCGAGGAAGCCAAGGTCGAAGCCGACGTTGTGGCCCACGAGCATGGCATCGCCGGCGAAGTCACCGAACTGCCGGACCGCATCCGCGGGCGACGGCGCGCCGGCCACGTCGGCGTCGGTGAGCCCATGCATCTGGTTGCCCATGATGGGCCGGCCCGGGTTGACCAGCGTGGACCAGCGCTCGAGGATCTCGGCGCCCCGCACCCGGACGGCCCCGACCTCGAGGAGCTCGGACGTCTGCGGGTCGCGACCGGTGGTCTCGACGTCGACGACGACCAGTTCGCGGCCTTCCTCGACGGCCGAGACGAAGTCGAAGACGCTGTCGGTGCCGGGCTCGAGATACGGGATCCGCTTCGACTTGCCGACCTGCCGCTGCAGGTCCTCCTGCAGGTCGAGGACCGGTCCGAGGCTGCCGTGGGCGAAGACGATGGCGTCCGCCATCACCGACTCGGGGACGATCTTCGCGCCGGCCTCGACCATCATGATCGCGTCGCGCGTGCCCGAGACGACCAGGTCGATCTCGGACTCCTCGAGCTGAGTGATCGTCGGGTTGAGCACGAACCGCCCGTCGATGCGGCCCACGCGGACCGCGGCCACGGGTCCCTGGAACGGGATCTCGCTGATCGTCAAGGCCGCCGACGCGGCGATCGTCCCGAGGACGTCCGGGTCGTTCTCCTGGTCGGTGGAGAGGACGGTCAGCACGACCTGCACGTCGTCCTTGTAGCCCGCCGGAAAGAGCGGCCGGATCGGCCGGTCGGTCAGCCTGGCGGCCAGGATCGCGGCCTCCGACGGACGAGACTCGCGCTTGATGAACCCGCCCGGAATCTTGCCGGCCGCGTACATCCGCTCCTCGAAATCCACCGTCAGCGGGAAGAAATCCAGCCCGGGACGAGGATCGGAACGGTTCGCGGTCCCCAGCAGCACCGTGTCGCCGTAGCGCACCGTCACGGAACCGCCGGCCAGCCGGGCGAGCTTGCCGGTCTCGATGGTCAGCGTGCGACCACCGAACTCGGCTGAGACTGAGACTGTCATCAGGCCTCCTCTGTGCGGAGGACGACCTGCGCGCTGGACGCGCTGCCCGGCCACGGCGAAGGCCCAGGGCTCGTGCCCTGGGCGTGGATCTCGGCGAGCTCCGGCCTTAGCGGCGGAGGCCGAGCCGTGCGATCACGGCCCGGTAGCGGGCGTTGTCCTTGCGCACGAGATACGCGAGCAGGCGACGCCGGTGTCCAACGAGCTTGAGGAGGCCGCGACGCGAATGGTTGTCCTTGGGAAAGCGCCGCAGGTGCTCCGTCAGCTCCTTGATCCGCTCCGTCAGGAGCGCGATCTGGACCTCGGGCGAGCCCGTGTCGCCGTCGTTGACGGCGAACGAACTCATCAGCGTTTCCTTGGTCTCCCGCGCGAGCGGCACTCGGTCCTCCGAACCTTCACTTCACTGCTGTCAACCGGCGGAGTGTAGCAGGCCGATGGTATCGGCGCGCGTGCCAGGCCCGGGATCGCGAGGTTGCATCACCGCGCACGACGGGTCTGCAGCAGTGGCCGACCCGCCGGGACCCGGGCTACAGCAGCGTCCGCGATTGCGGGCGTGCCTTCCGGGACCGGCGTCGCCGTGCGGCCAGCGACAGCGACAGCAGCATCAGCTCGTTGACGCGCCGCTCGAAGTCCGGGACGGTGGCCTCCGGGATCATCGCGCAGACCTCGCGGAGCGCCGTCTCCAGCTGGTACCAGAGGTCTCCCTTTCGCACTTCATACAAGGGGTACCGCGAGTTGATCACCACGCGCCGGACGCCGTCCTCCACGACCATCGCGCTCCGCATCCGGGGGTCGAGCGCCCTGACCACGACCTCGCCGATGGCGCGTCCGCGTACACCTCCGCCGGACCGGCCTGCCGCAGGCTTCGCAGCTCCCGGCCCGTCCGGCTCGCGAGGTTCACGCTCGTTTCGTCCGGCCTCGACAGGCTGCGCTTCGTCGCGACCGGTCTCTTTGACGGTCGGCTTGGAAGCGCCCACCGCCTCGTCCAGGCTCATCTGCCCATCGCCGCGCGTGCCCGTCGTTCCCTCGTCGCTCTCGAACAGCCGCCCGGACTCGAGGAGCCGGAGAGCACGGGCCATGATCCTCCGGACCTGGTCCGCGGTGCGGGCGGCCTGGGGACTTGCGAGGGTGCCGGATTCCCGGGCGAGCCGCCGCACCAGGGGCCCGAGCAGCTGATGCATTCGCTGTTCGACCTGCGCCCATTCGTCGCTGCCCCGGTCGACATCGCTCTTGTTCATGGTCACGGTGACGTGCGGCAGCTCCAGCTCACCGACCAGCCGGTTGAGCGCCGGGTGCGACGCGGGACCGGCGTGACCGAACCACTCCGGCGTGCCGACGAGGCGCCCGAGGTGAAACAGGCGAACGCCGGGGTCGATCCCGGGCGGCGCCGGATCCTCCAGGAGTCCGTACCAGCCCCGGATGACTCGCCCGCCGGCGCGCACCGCAAACTCGTGGCGTTCCTCCAGCCGCCACGGCAGCGGAACGACCGGCGCACGGTCGACTCGGACGTGAATCTCCCCGGCCTCGAGCAGCGGCCGGTATGTCTCCGCAAGACGGTGCCGCAGTCTGGTCGCGTCGGGGTTCCGGTCCACCGCGCCGATCTCGAGTCGCACATACCCAAGCGCGGCTTCGACGGGCTTGGGCCGCTCCTCCAGCTCGTACGTCCGCAACCTCGTCCGGTCCCGGTATTCCTGGTCGGAGAACGCAAAGGCACGATCGTCGCCGGCTCGCCCGGCTACGATCACGAAGCGGGCTCCCAGGTGCCCGACGGCCGCCTTCCCGCCCTGCCCGTAGCGCCCGATCCGCTCGCCCGATCGCTTGCGCGAGCCACCCCAGCGCAGGTATTCGCGCTCGAGGTCGCGCGGTCCCATCCCTTCCCCGCCGACCACCGTCAGCACGACGGTCCCTGGCCGAAGCGAGAGATCCACTTCGAGCGGCCGGCCGGGCACGCGCGAGTCCACCGCGTTGTCGACCAGCTCGAGGATCGCGTCGACCGGGGTGCGATAGTTCGCGAAGAGGGCGGCGGTGAGCCGCGGATCGATCCGCTCTCGGATGACGCGCGCCCGATGTCTTCCCGGATCGACCGAGCCCGCCCCGGTGCTCATCGGGTGGACGACCCGGGGTGACGCCTGACCTGCGCCCGGTGCCGGCGACTGGATCCTCGTCTGCCGAGGATCTGGCGGGCGCGAGCCGCATCGCGCTCCATCTGGGCGATCAATGCGGCCGCCGAGGCGAACCTGCGCTCGGAGCGCTGCCGGCGCACGAACGACACCCGCAGCCGCTCGCCGTACAGGTCCTCTTCCACGTCGAAGAGATAGACCTCCAAGATGCGGCCTCCGGGTTCGAAGGTGGGCCGCACGCCCAGCGAAGCCACGCCCCCCGCACGGCGCGTCGGGCGCAGCGGGTCGGGGCCACCCCACGTCGCCTCCACCGCGTAGATCCCGTCGGCGGGCAGCGCCACGTGCTCGCCGAACGCCAGGTTCGCGGTGGGGAATCCCAGCAGCCGGCCGCGGCCGTCGCCACGCACGATCGTGCCCACCACGGCCGGGTCACGGCCGAGCATTCGACGCGCTTCGGGAAGTCTGCCGAGCGCCAGCGCGTCACGGATCCGGCTTGCCGAGATCGTGGCGCCGGACGCGCCGAGTGGCGCGACCACGTCCACCGCGAACCCCTCGCGCTCGCCGATCTCGCGCAGCCGCTCGGGGGTCCCGGTGCGGCCGCGCCCGAGCGCCGACTCCGGGCTCATCACGAGCCCCACCAGTTCGCGCCCCTCGCCCAGCCGGTGGAGGAATGCCTCCGGCGTCTGGGAGGCGAAGGCGGCGTCGAAGCGTTGCAGCACGGCGTGCGCGACGCCGGCCTGCTCGAGCCGCGCGAGCCGTTCGGCAGGATCGCAGAGCAGCGGCGGCGGAGCGCCTCGCAGCACCGCGTCGGGATGCGGCTCGAACGTGATGACGGTCGGCTCGGCGTGCCATCGCCGCGCGGCGCGCACCAGCTCGCGCACCAGCCGTTGATGGCCGCGGTGCATCCCGTCGAACACGCCGACCGTCGTCACCAGGCGGGCGCCCGCCGGCAGGCCGTCGATGCCGCCGTGGATCTCCATCCCCTCCCCTCGCTGTCTCAGTCGAGCGCGCCGACGAGGACCTTGTCGGGGTGCAGGCGCCCGTCACGCAGGTGCGCCATCGCGACGACGCCCCGGCCCCGGGCGATCACGCGAACCAGCCCGTCTGGCCCGGGCGCCACGTCGGCGTCGGGCAGCCGCACCACCTGGCCGCGCGCGATCGCCTGGAGATCCCCTGGCGACAGCGCCACCTCGGGATACGCGTCGAGGCCCGCGTCGGGCGGCAGCAGGCGGCGCGCGATCTGCCCGCCGGCCAGGAGCCGGCGAACCTCGTCCAGGTCGACGGCATCCTCGATGCGGAACGGCCCGCTCGCGGTCCGCACAAGCGACGCGAGGTACGCGCCACAACCCAGCCGCTCGCCAAGGTCGCGGGCAAGCGAGCGCACGTAGGTCCCCGCGGAACAGTGCACCACGAGCGTCGCGCACGGAGACCCAGGCTCCGACGCATCCCAGTCGACGAGGCGGAGCTCCTGGACCTCGACGTCGCGGTCCCGCAGCTCCGGGCGCTCGCCTCGGCGTGCCATCTCGTAGGCCCGCCGACCGGCGATCTTGACGGCCGAGAACGCCGGCGGCCTCTGCACGACCCGGCCGGTGAACGCGGGCAGCGTGGCTTCCACGTCCGGCCTCGTCGGGACAGGCATGCCCGTCCGCGTGAGCTCCCCCTCGATGTCGTCGGTGGTCGAGGTCGCTCCGAAACAAGCCACGGCACGGTACGCCTTCGCGTCGTGCAGGTGGTACTCGGCCATGCGCGTGGCGCTGCCGATGAAGACCGGCAACACTCCCGAGGCGAACGGGTCGAGGGTTCCGCCGTGGCCGACTCGTTTGGCCCCGGACAGGCGCCGGACCAGCGCGACGACGTCGTGGGACGTGGGCCCGGCCGGCTTGGCAACGACGACGATGCCGGCGGGCGCGGCTCCGATCGCCGCGGCGCTCCCCGACACCCGGTGGCGGCGCACGGTCATGGGAGGGATTCCGGAGACTGCAGCAGGCGCCGGGCGGCCTCGAGCACCTCCCGGACCGCCGCGTCGAGGGGCAGCCTGACCGTCGCGCCGGACGCACGCACGTGGCCGCCGCCGCCCCAGCGCGCCGCCAGCACCGTCGCGTCCGGCCCGCCATCGCGAGTCCGGATGCTGACCCTGGTCTCGCCCGGCTGCTCCTTGAGCAACAGCACGAGCTCGGCAGCCTGGGCCTGCCCGAGCAGGTCGATGATCCCCTCGGAGTAGGCCGCCACCCCGCCGGTCGACGCGAGGTCGTCGAGCGTGAGCGTGGACCAGACGAGCCGGCCGTCCACTTCCGACTCGAGCCGCGCCAGGACCCGCCCGAACAGCTTCAGCTGCACGTCGGGCTTCGTGCGGTACAGGAGGCGCGATGTCGTGGACAGTGGCGCCCCGGCTGCCACGAGGTCTGCGCCCACGCGGAGGGTGCGCGGCGTCACGTTGGGGTGCTGGAACGTGGCTGTGTCCATCACCAGCCCCGCCAGCAGGCTGTCGGCAACGGCACCGCCGGCGGTCGTGAGCGGCACGCCCATCGCGCCGAGAAGCAGCGTCACCATCTCGCACGTGGCGGCGGCCTGCGCGTCGATCCAGTTGACGGCGCCGAAGCCGGGGTTCGACTTGTGATGGTCGATGTTGACGATGGGGACCCGAGCGAACAGGCCGGCGTGTGTCTCGAGCACGGGGCCTACCCTGGCCAGCTCGCCGCAGTCGAGCACCACGACCAGGTCGTAGTCGGCGGCCGGGTCGGGGGTGGTTCGGAAGCGCTCGATCGCGGGCATGAACCCATACAGCTCGGGAACCGGGTCCGCACACACGGGCGTGGCGACGGCGCCCAGTGACTCGAGCGCGAGGGCCAGCGCGAGCGCCGAGCCGAGGGCGTCGGCCTCGGGGTTTTCGTGGCAGATCGTGACCACGTGGCGCGCCGAGAGAAGCCGCGTCCGGGCCTCGGCCGGCACGGCGGCGAGATCGGCGGGCATGAGCGACGACCCCGACGTGGGCGCCGCGCGGGCCTCGCCCGACCCGGACGATGCGGGCGTGGCTGGTGAAGCTGCCGACGCGGGATCAGGGGGCGGCGGTGCGCCCAGGACCCGGCTCGCCTCCGTCACGGCCGTCGCCCCTGCCGGGCAGCGCGGCGGGATACCGACCGCCGGGGCTCGGCTCGGCTCCGGTGGACGCGCGCGGCGGGCAGTGCCGCGTCCGTCGCCATTGGGTCCCGCGCTCCGGCAGCGGGCACGCTCGCGCCCGGCACGTCGAGATGCAGCGGCCCCGGCGTGGGCAGCGTCTCGCCGGGCGCCGGCGGGGCGGGCTCGCGTCCCGCCTCCAGGTCGCCGAGGATCTGCAGGACGCGCGCGCCGCGCTCGACGCTGTCGTCCAGCTCGAGATGCAGCTCGGGGACGCGGCGGAGACGCAGCACGCCGAGCTCGTGGCGAACAAACGGCATCGCGCGCGCCAGCGCCCGGAACGTCGCCTGCCGCTCGTCCGGCTGGCCGATGATCGAGACCCAGACCTTCGCGTGCCGCAGGTCGGGCGCCGTCTGCACGCGCGTCACCGTGGCGAAGCCGATGCGCGGGTCGTGCACCTCGCGCAGGACGATCCGGCTGATCTCTTCCTGCAGCAGCTGGTCGACACGAGCCGTGCGCTCGGTCATGGTGCCCCCTTCGCGAAGCCTGACGCGGGATGCGGCGCTCAGGCGCCGGGTGCGCGCGAAACCGTCTGCTGTGTGAAGCACTCGATGACGTCACCCTCCTGGAGGTCGTGATGACCCGCCAGGCCGATGCCGCATTCGAACCCGGCCGCCACCTCGCGTACGTCGTCCCGGAAGCGCCGGAGCGACTCGATCCGGTCGGTTGCCAGGACGCGGCCGCTGCGGTAGACCCGCGCCCCGCCCCGGACGATCCGGCCGTCGGTGACGTACGAACCGGCGACGACCTGGCCGCCCCGGCCGACCCTGAAGACCTGGCGGACCTCCGCGCGGCCCTCGACCACCTCCACGATCTCCGGCTCGAGCATGCCCTTGAGGGCTGCCTCGATATCGTCGGTCAGCTTGTAGATGATGTCGTAGACCCGCACGTCCACCCCCTCCGCCTCGGCGGTGCGCCTGGCCTGCGGATCGAGCTTCGTGTTGAACCCCACGACGATCGCGTCCGACGCGGACGCGAGCAGGATGTCGTTGTCGGTGATGTCTCCCGTGCCTTCGTGGATCACGTTGATGCGGACCTCGTCCGTCGAGACCTGGTCCAGGGCGTGGGTGATGGCGCCGAGCGAACCCTGCACGTCCGCCTTGATCACGATCCGGAGTTCGCGCGTCTGGCCGGCCTGGATCTGCCTGTAGAGGTCCTCGAGCGTGGCCCGGGCGCCGCCTTCGGACTTCGCCCCCGCCTGCACGCGGCGCAGGTCGACGATCGCCCGCGCCGCGCGTTCGTCCGGCACCACCTGCACCGTGTCGCCCGCCGCGGGGACGTCCGCCAGCCCGAGCAGCACCACGGCCGAGGACGGTCCGGCCTTCGTCACGCGCGCTCCGACGCTGTTCTCCATCGCCCGCACCCGGCCGAAGGTCGAACCCACCACGACGATCTCGCCGATCTTCAGCGTGCCGGTCTGGACCAGCACGGTCGCGACGGGGCCCCGGCCCTTGTCGAGCTCCGCCTCCACGACGGTGCCGATGGCCGCCCTCTTCGGGTTCGCCTTCAGCTCCTGAAGGTCGGCCACGAGCAGGATCATCTCCAGCAGCTCGTCGATCCCGGTCCGCAGCTTGGCGCTGACCGGCACGAGCGGGGTGTCGCCACCGTACTCCTCGACGAGGACGCCGTGCTCGGACAGCTCGGTCTTGACACGATCCGGGTTGGCGTCGGCCTTGTCGATCTTGTTCAGCGCGACGATGATCGGGACGCGCGCGGCCCTCGCGTGGTCGATCGCCTCGACCGTCTGGGGCATCACGCCGTCGTCGGCGGCGACGACGAGCACCGCGATGTCGGTGACTTTGGCGCCACGCGCGCGCATCGCGGTGAACGCCTCGTGGCCGGGCGTGTCGAGGAAGACGATGCGCTTGCCGTCCTTGACGGCCTCGCTCGCGCCGATGTGCTGGGTGATCCCTCCGCGCTCGCCGGCGGCGACGCTGGTCGCACGGATGGCATCCAGGAGACTCGTCTTGCCATGATCCACGTGGCCCATGACGGTCACGATCGGTGCGCGCGGGACCAGCTTGCTCAGGTCCTCCTCCACCCACAGCTGCTCCTTGGCAGCCGCAGCAGGGAGCGCCTCGCCCTCGGCCTCCTCGACGACGTGGGGCGCCGCGGCCGCGGCCTCGGCCACCTCGTAGCCCAGCTCCTCCGCGACCAGGCTGGCCGTGTCGCGGTCGATGCTCTGGTTGATGGTCGCGAAGATGCCGCTCTTGATGAGCTCACGGATCACGTCGGCGGGGTTCACGCGCAGCAGGCCCGCGAGTTCCTGGACGGTGACGGTCGCCGGAATCTCGATCGCGCCGCGCTCGCTGGGCTCGACGACCTGGACTCCCGATCCGTTCGCCTGGTCCGGGCGGCGCGGCGGCTTGCGTGGTCCGCGGCGACCGCGGGTTCCACTGCGGCTTCGTGCCACGGGTGCCTCCTTGGTCAGTCGAGCGCGCCGGCGGTCAGCCGGTCGCGAAGGGATTCGGGTATCGCGGTGCCGAGCGCCCGTTCGAGGGAGTGGCGCCGCACAGCGTCGGCCGAGCATCCTCCCGAGGCACAGACGTAGGCGCCGCGGCCCGGGAGCCGGCCGGTGAGATCGACCTCCACGGACCCAGCCGGAGTGCGAACCACACGCACGAGCTCTCGCTTGGCTCGCTCCGTGCGGCACGCGACACAGGTGCGGGCGGGCTGGCGCCGCGGTTGCGACCCGCCGCCGGCTACGGGGCCACCTCCTCGGCGGGTGCCACGGCCGCCTCGGCGTGCTCGTCCGGCACCGACGCGGCCGGGCGGACGGCGGCACGGGTGATGCGCCTCGTCCTGACCGGACGTGCCACCGGGGATTCCTCGGGTGGCGCGGCGGCAGGATTGCCTGCCGGCTGATTCGCCCGATCCTGGTGCGGCGCGTTTGCCGGCTCCTCGGGTGGCGCGGTCTCCGGATCCTCGTGCGGCGCGCTCGCTGGTTCCCCGAGCGGCGTGCCGGCGGCGGGGTCGATCGTCGCGGCCCGACCGGTCGCCGCAACGTCGGCCGTGCCGGCCGCGGCCGCCGGCCCACTGGGCGCAGCGTGCTCGTCCACTCGCGGCTGGTCGCTCCGGATGTCGATGCGCCAGCCGGTGAGCTTCGCAGCGAGGCGCGCGTTCTGTCCCTCGCGGCCGATCGCGAGCGACAGCATGCGCTCGGGCACGGTCACGGTCGCGATGCGCGCCGTCTCGTCGATCGTCACGCCGACGACTTGCGCCGGGCTCAGTGCATTCGCGACGAACTGGGCGGGGTCCTCGGCCCACGGGATCACGTCGAGCTTCTCGCCGTTCAATTCGGCCACCACCGCCTGGACGCGACCGCCGCGCTGGCCGACCGTCGCCCCGACCGGGTCGAGCCCCTCCTGGCGGCTCGCGACGGCGACCTTGGAGCGGCTGCCGGCCTCGCGGGCGATGGCCTTGATCTCGACCGTGCCGTTGTGGATCTCGGGGACCTCGAGCTCGAACAACCGGCGCAGCAGCCCCTTGTGCGTCCGGCTCACGTAGACCTGCGGGCCCTTGGTGGTGCGGCGCACTTCGAGCACGTACGCCTTGACGTGCTGCCCGATGCGATAGCTCTCCGTCGGCGACTGCTCGGTCGTGGACAGCACGGCCTCCACTCCCTTGCCCATGTCGAGGATGATCCCGCGCGGCTCGACGCGGTTCACGGTTCCGGTGATGATCTCGGCCTCGCGCTGGGCGTACTGCCCGAAGACGACCTCGCGCTCGGCCTCCCGCAGCCGCTGCAGCACGAGCTGCTTCGCCGTCTGCGCGTGAATCCGGCCGAAGCTGGCAGCGTCCAGCTCCTGGGTCTCCAGGATGTCGCCCGGCTGCGCGTTCGGCTTGAGTCTGCGCGCGTCCTCGATGGTGAACTCCGTGAGCGGGTCCTCGACCTCTTCGACGGCCACCATCGCGCGGTAGACCCGGATCTTGCCGGTCTCCGGATCGATCTCGACGTAGACGTTCTCGTTGCCCGGCGCCACGCGGCGATACGCGGCCTGGATCGCCTCCTCGACGGTCTTGACGAGCTGCTCGCGGGGAACGCCTTTCTCGGCGTTCAGCTGCAGGAGGGCGCCGATGAAGTCACGGCTCACAGTGCGCCTCCTCTCGTCTCGTGCCGACCGCCACTCACAAGAAGACGTGGGGGTCACCCACGTCGAAGCGGCGGCCTGCGGTCGGTCCGCGGAAGTATATCACCCGGTAGCCTTCGACCCTGGGGCCGGAGATCAGTACGCCCGGGCGAAGACGACGCGACGGTCCGACGGTCGGCCGTCCACCAGGCACCGACCGTTCTCGGTGGGCGCATCGAACGGGATGTTCCGGATGGTCGCGCCGGTCTCCCGGCCCACCCGGGCCTCGCATTCCGCCGACCCGCACCAGTGCGCCCAGAGGAACCCGCCCTGCTCCTCGTTGACGCGTTTGAACGCCTCGTAGTCGTCGACGTGGTGCGTGTTCGCGTCGCGGTACTCCAGCGCGCGCTGGAACAGCTCCTGCTGGTACCCCTGCAGGCGAAGCGGCAGCTCGTTGGCCAGCAGGTCGAGCGGGACTGCCTCTCTGGAGCGATCCACTCGCCGGACGAGCATGCCCTGCCGTGCGGCCACATCCCGCGGTCCGACCTCGATCCGGAACGGGACACCGCGCAGTTCCCAGTGGTTGTACTTGAAGCCGGGGGATTCGTCGCGCCAGTCGACCTCGAGCCGCACCTCGCGCCCCTCGGGCGTCGAACGCAGGCCCAGCTCGAAGCGCTCGATCGCGTCGGCCACCGCCGAGCGGTCGGCGTCCGACCGGAAGATCGGGATCACCACGACCTGCACCGGCGCCACCTTGGGCGGCAGGACGAGCCCGCTGTCGTCGCCGTGGGCCATGATCGTCGCGCCGACCATGCGGGTGCTGAAGCCCCAGGAGGTTCCGTGCGGATGGCGGCGCTGGTTGTCGCGGTCGAGGAACGTGATGCCCGCGGCCTGCGCGAAGTTCGACCCCAGGTAGTGGCTGGTCCCGGCCTGCAGCGCCTTTCGGTCGCGCATCATGGCCTCGATCGAGTACGTGTACACGGCGCCGGGGAACTTCTCGCCCTCGCTCTTGCGTCCGCCGATCACCGGGATCGCGAGCCACTCCTCGGCCACCTTCCGATAGATCTCGAGGCCGAGGTCCACCTCCTCGCGCGCCTCCTGTTCCGTGGCATGGAACGTGTGCGCCTCCTGCCAGAGGAACTCGGTGGTGCGCAGGAACAGCCGCGTGCGCAGCTCCCAGCGCACCACGTTGTTCCAGAGGTTCATCAGCAGCGGCAGGTCGCGATAGGACTGGACCCAGTCCTTGATCGTCTCGGCGATGATCGCCTCGCTGGTCGGGCGGATCGCCAGCCACTCGTCGAGCTCCTTGCCGCCGGCGTGGGTGACCCACGCGACCTGCGGGTTGAAGCCCTCGACGTGCGCCGCCTCCTTCTCGAGGAGCGAGCGCGGCACGAACAGCGGGAAGTACACGTTGCTGTGGCCGGTTGCCTTGATGTGGCGGTCCAGTTCGTCCCGCATCGACTCCCAGATCGCGTAGCCGTAGGGACGGATCACCATGCAGCCGCGCACCGGAGAGTAGGAGGCGAGCTCGGCCTTCAGGACGACGTCGTTGTACCAGGCAGGAAAGTCGTCCGACTGGCGGGTGATCGTGGTGACGTAACCCTCCCTGGCCACGAGACCTCCTGCTGCGACGATGGACGGGCACGGGGGCCGCCGCGCGCGGATCGAGCGAGCGGGCCCCCGGGCGCCTATGGTAGCGCAGGGCCTCGTGCGGAGAGACGTTCCGGCTGGACGAGCTCCCGTCGGAGAGGGGCCGGCCAGTCGCGGCTGTCTGCGTGTGTCACAATGTGTACCGCCATGGAGCGCGTCGGCATTCGGGAGCTTCGCCAGAACCTGCGGCAGTACCTGCACCGCGTGGCCGAGGGCGCGGCGTTCGAGGTCACCGAGTTCGGGCGCCCGGTTGCGCGGCTCGGTCCCCTGCCCGCTGGCGGGTCCCGGTTCTCCGCGCTCGTCGCCGACGGGCGCGTCACGCCCGCGCGGGCGGGCGCCGCCGGGCTGCCGGCTCCCGTGCGACTGCCGCGCGGCGCCAGCGCGACGGAGAGCCTTCTCGCCGAGCGTCGGGACGACCAGCGGTGACGCTCGTCTACCTGGACACCTCCGCCATCACCAAGCTCGCGATCCAGGAACTCGGGTCGGCCGACCTCCGGGCGGAGATCGATGGTGGCCGGTGGGTGACCAGCCGGATCGCGGTGGTCGAGGTCAGCAAGGCGGTGGGGCGCGTCGCCCCTGCGCTCGACCTGGCGCCGATCTTCGAGCGGCTGGCGTTCGTCGAGATCGACGAGGGCCTGGCCGGCCGGGTGCCCGGACGGGTGGCGCCAGCCTCCGGGCGCTCGACGCGATCCACGTCGCGTCGGCGGAGTTGTTCGCGGGAGAGCTCGACGCGTTCGTTACGTACGACGCGCGCCAGGCATCCGCGGCGCGCGCGGCCGGCCTGACGGTCCGATCGCCCGGCGTCGAGCCCGGCTGACCGCGCAGCCTATCCCGCGGCGACCGGCGCCTCGCGCCTCCCGTAGCGGCGCTCGACGTAGCCGTCGACGATCAGCTTGAACTCGTCGACCAGCCCCTCGCCACGCAGCGTGGTCGACAGCTTCCCGTCCACGTAGACGGGGGCCACCGGCTCCTCGAACGTGCCCGGAAGCGAGATCCCGATGTCCGCATGCTTCGACTCGCCGGGGCCGTTCACCACGCAGCCCATGACCGCCACGCGCATCCCCTCGACGCCCGGGTAGCGCTCCCGCCAGGCCGGCATCGAGGCCGCAAGATAGCCCTGGACCTCCTGGGCGAGCTGCTGGAAGAACACGCTGGTCGTGCGGCCGCAGCCCGGGCACGCGGACACCTGCGGCAGGAACTGGCGAAGGCCGAGCGACTGCAGTACCTGCTGCGCGATCCGCACCTCCTCCGCGCGGTCGGCACCGGGCTCGGGCGTGATCGAGACGCGGATGGTGTCGCCGATCCCCTCGTGGAGCAGGATCGCGAGGCCGGCGGTGGACGCCACGACGCCCTTCGTCCCCATGCCCGCCTCGGTGAGCCCTAGGTGGAGCGGGTAGTCGCAGCGGGCAGCCAGGCGCCGGTAGACCTCGACCAGGTCGGACACCCCGGAGACCTTGGCTGACAGGATGATCCGGTCGTGTGCCAGGCCGGTCGCCTCGGCCAGCTCGGCGGAACGGAGCGCGGACTGCACCATCGCCTCGATCATCACGTCGCGCGCGGGCGCCGGCTCCGGCAGTCGCGCGTTGACGTCCATCAGGTCGGTCAGGAGCGCCTGATCGAGCGAGCCCCAGTTGACGCCGATGCGAACCGGCTTGCCGTGGTCGATCGCGACCCGCACGATGGTCGTGAAGCGCTCGTCGTGGTGGTCCTTCGACCCGACGTTCCCAGGGTTGATGCGGTACTTGTCGAGCGCGCGCGCCATCTCCGGGTACTCGACGAGCAGCTGGTGCCCGTTGTAGTGGAAGTCGCCGACGATCGGGACGCCGACGCCCAGCCCGCGGACCTTGCGGACCATCTCCGGGACCGCCGCGGCCGCGCCGTCGTTGTTCACGGTCACACGTACGATCTCGCTGCCCACATGGGCCAGTGAGACAACCTGGAGGGCCGTTGCGTCGGCGTCGGCCGTGTCGGTGTTGGTCATCGACTGCACCACGACCGGCCAGTCCGACCCGACGGGCACGTCCCCGACCATCGCGGTGGGGGTCCTGCGACGGCTCACGAGCCTGCGCCCCCCCTCACGATGTCGAAATAGCTCACCCAGATGAGAAACCCGAACAGCAGCGCGAACCCGACGAAGTAGGTCGCCCGCTCGAGGCCGGTGCTGATGCGGTTGCGAGTCGCCGACTGCAGGAGCGAGACGACGATGCGCCCTCCGTCGAGCGGCGGGAACGGCAGCACGTTGACCACGGCGAGGTTCGCGGAGAGCAATGCGATGAGCCAGAGCAGGACCACCGGCGGCGCTTCCGAGCGCACGGTGCCAACGGCCTCGGCGATGCCGATCGGCCCGCTCACCGGCGGAGCGGCGCCCGGGTTCCTGGCGATCGACGTCACGAGCTGGCCCAGCGCGCCGACGATCAGCCCGCACGCCTGGACGGTGCGTTCCGCTCCGAGTCCGATCGCCGCCGGCAGCGAGCGCTGGACGATCGAGCCGGGCACGACGCGGGCGGTGATGCCGAGGGCCCCCCGGCCCGCGTTCACCGCGGCCTGGTCCTGCAGCGTGACGGGGATCTGGCGGACGGCGCCGCCGACCTCCCGCACGGTCACGGTCACTCGGTCGCCGGCGTGGTCGAGCATGTAGCCGGTCGGCGCCTGGCCGTCGAAGTACGGGAAGGTGTGGCCGTCCACGGCCGTGATCAGGTCCCCGGGGCGCAGGCCGATGGCAGCGGCCGGCGTCCCGGCTCCCACCGATCCAACCTCCGCGTCCGCGCTGGGCTCAAGGCCCGCGGCGATCACGGTGAAGATCACGAACGCCAGCAGCACGTTCATGGCCACGCCCGCGAGCAGGATCACGACACGCACCGGGAGCGACTTCCGCCCGAAGCTGCGCGGGTCGTCGCTGCCGCCGTCCTCGCCCTCCAGGCGGACGAAGCCGCCGATGGGCAGCCAGTTCAGCGTGTACTCGGTCTCACCGTCGCTGCCGAGGCGCGCCGCGCGGGGCGGGAAGCCGATGCCAAACTCGTGGACGCGGACACCACTTAGCCGCGCCACGAGGAAGTGGCCGAACTCGTGCGCGACTACGAGCCCGACCAGGATGGCCAGGAAGACGACCAGCGTGACACCGGAGTTGAGGAAGCCGCTCACGGTGTCGCCTCGCGAGGCGCGATCGGCGCGATCCGCGCGGTCCCGGACGCCGTTTCGCACCAGACGCGCACCTCGGCGTCCAGAGCGATCAGCTCGTCCAAAGCAGGGGCCCGACCCGCGCCGAAGCGCTCCACGGCGCCGGCGACCAGGCGCGCGATCCCGGGGAAGTCGAGCGTGCGATCCAGGAACCGACGCACCGCGACCTCGTCCGCCGCGATCAGCGCCGCGCTGGCACGAGGGCCGGCGGCCCCGGCCTCGCGGGCGATCGCCAGCCCCGGGAAGCGGGATTCGTCCGGCCGCTCGAAGGTGAGCGCCGACAGCCCGTCGAGTTCGAGCCGTGGCGCCGGAGACGCATACCGGTCGGGGAACGTCAGCGCGTACTGGATCGGGATGCGCATGTCGGGATGTCCGAGCTGGGCCTTGACGGACCCGTCGACGAATTCCACGGCCGAATGGATGACGCTCTGCGGGTGAATCACGACGGAGATGCGTGACTGGCCCACATCGTACAGTCGGTCGGCCTCGATGACCTCCAGGCCCTTGTTCATCAGCGTCGCCGAATCGATGGTGATCTTGGCGCCCATGCGCCACGTGGGATGCGCGAGCGCCATCTCCGGGGTTATGACGGAGAGTTCCGCGGCCGACAGCAGGCGAAACGGTCCCCCCGACGCGGTGAGCCAGATCCTGGCGATCGCCGCCGGTTGCTCGCCGGCCAGGCACTGCCAGATGGCCGAGTGCTCCGAGTCGATCGGACGCAGCCAGGCGAGCGGGGAGACGAACGCGCCGGGGTCGGCAGCGGCGAGTGCGCCGGCCCGGGCGGCAGCGGCAGCGGCCAGCCGACGCGCGAGCGGCATCACCAGGTGCCCGCCGCTCACCAGTGTCTCCTTGTTCGCGGTCGCGACCACGCCACCGCGTTCCAGCGCCGCGATGACCGGGCGCAGGCTCACCACTCCCCCGGTCGCGACCACCACCAGGTCCACGTCGTCGCGCGCCGCGAAGTGCACGAGGGCGTCGGGCGAATCGTCCACCGCGACGCCGTCGGGAAGACGAAGCGCGCGCCGTCTCCGCGCGTCCGCAAGGGCCACCACGCGCGGACGAAGCGCCGCGGCCTGGTCCTCGAGCGTCTCCCCATCGCTGCCGGCCGCCAGCGCCACAACCTCGAACCGGTCGCGCAGGCCGACGAGCACATCGACCGACTGCCGCCCGATGGAACCGGTCGATCCGAGCAGCGCGACCCTGGTCCGCGGCCGGTCGACCACCGGGCGGGCGCTCACCGGGGCACCAGCGCCAGGTACCCCACGAGGATCGGGGCCGCAAACAGGAACGAGTCCACGCGGTCCAGCACACCGCCATGCCCCGGGATCAGGCGGCCCGAATCCTTGGCGTTCGCCGCGCGCTTCAGCATCGACTCGGCCAGATCACCTGCCTGTGCGGCGATGCCAAGGAGGAGCCCGACCGGGACGCCTTCCAGCGGCGACCGCCCAAGCCCCGCGAGGACGAGCGCCGAGACGCCGACGGCGCCGGCGAGCCCGCCATACAGGCCGGCATAGGTCTTGGCTGGTGAGATGTGCTGCAGGAACCGACGGCGACCGAACGCGCGCCCGAAGGCGTAGGCGAACGAGTCGTACGACCAGACGCCCGCCACCAGGACGACCAGCCACCCCCGTCCAGCGTCGAGGCTCGCCAGCGGAGCGCCCGAAGGCACCTGCGGCGCGATCGTCATGAGCAGCGGAGCGAATCCCAGGAATCCCACGTACGCGGCGCCGAACGCCGTCGCCGCCCACGCCCCGAGTCCGGCGCGTGGATCCTGGAACCTCAGTGCGGCCGCGCCCGCGAGCAGGATGCCCAGCGCCGGCACAGCGAGCAGCGGGGCGGACACGCGGTCCGACACGGTCGCTCCCACGACCACGAAGCCGGCGGCGAGCGCGGTGCCGTACCGGGGGAACCCACGAAGTCCCGCCGACGCGAGCAGGGCAAACGTCTCCCATCCGACGAGGAGCGCAACGACGACGACGAACGCGTCGATCCACGGCCGTCCCAACAGCAAGACCGCGACGACGATCGGGACCAGGATCGCAGCGCTCGCGAGTCGCCGGCCGAGCACGTCGGCCTCAGCGCCCGAACCGACGCGTCCGCCTGGCGTATTCAGCGAGCGCCTCGTCGAACGCCTCGGGCCCGAAATCGGGCCACAGCAGGTCGGACACGTACAGCTCGGCGTAGGCCGACTGCCAGATGAGGAAGTTGCTGAGGCGAGACTCGCCGGCCGTCCGGATCATCAGGTCGGGGTTCGGAACGCCGGCCGTGTACAGGCGCGCCTCGATCGCCGCCTCGTCCACCTCGTCGGCCGTCATCCCGTCGGCGATGCAGCGACGCAGGGCGTCCACGATCTCGGAGCGTCCGGAGTAGTTGAACGCCACGTTCAGCAGGAGTCGCTCGCCGCCGCGCGTGGCGTCCAGGCCGGTCACGATCGACGCGCGGGTCTCGTCCGGCAGCTCGCCGAGCCGGCCCAGCAGCCTGACTTCGACGCCCTGTGTCCGCAGCTCGTCCGTCTCCTCGCGGATCGCCGCGCGGAGGAGGTCGAAGAGGGTCGCCACCTCGTCCGGCGACCGGGACCAGTTCTCCCGGCTGAAGGCATAGATAGACAGGACGCGTACGCCCCGCTCGACGGCCCGGCGCAGGAGCGGGCGGATCGCGCGCACGCCGGCCTCATGCCCCTCGGCCTCCGTCACTCCCCGCGAGCGGGCCCAGCGACGGTTGCCGTCCATGATGATCGCCACGTGGCGAGGGACGGCCGTCGCCTCCATCTAGACCGCCAGGACCTCCTGCTCCTTCGCCTTGCCGTGCCGGTCCACCTCGTCCACGTACCGGTCGGTCAGCTTCTGGAGCTGCTCGAGCTCGCGGCGTCCCTCGTCGGCGCTGACCTCGCCCTCGTGCTCTTCGCCCTTGATCTCGTCCGCGGCCTCGCGCCGGAGGTTGCGGATCTCCACCCTGGCCTCTTCCATCCGCCGATGCACCTGCCTGACCAGGTCGCGGCGCCGTTCCTCGGTCAGCTGCGGGATGTTGAGCCGCACCACGGAGCCGTCGACGTTGGGTGTCAGGCCGAGATCGCTCTTCTGGATCGCCTTCTCGATCGCGCCCAGGGCCGCGCGGTCCCACGGCTGGATCACGATCGCATGCGCCTCGGGCACGCTGATCCCTGCCAGCTGGTTGAGCGGCGTGGGTGTCCCGTAGTACTCGACCGTCAGCCGCTCCACGAGCGCGGTGGACGCGCGCCCGGTGCGCACCGCCTGTAAGTCCCGCACCATGACATCGACCGCGCGTGCCATCTTGGGCTCGGCGGCGGCGAGTGCCTGGCTGCTCATGCGCGTCCACCTCCGCTGATGATGGTGCCGACGGGCTCGCCGAGGGCGACCCTGCGGATGTTGTCCGGCTGGTTGAGGTCGAAGACGACGATCGGCAGGTCGTTCTCCATGCACAGCGACACGGCCGTGGAGTCGAGCACCTGCAGGCGTTCGGTCAGGAGGTCCACGTAGCTCAGCCGGTCGTAGCGGTGCGCCTGTGGGTACAGCATCGGATCCGCGTCGTAGACCCCGTCAACCCTGGTGGCCTTGAGGATCACCTCGGCGTCGATCTCGACCGCGCGCAGGGCGGCCGCCGTGTCAGTCGTGAAGTACGGGTTGCCGGTGCCGGCCGCCAGGATCACGACGCGGCCCTTCTCGAGATGGCGGACGGCGCGCCGGCGGATGTACGGCTCGGCGACCTCGTTCATCCCGATCGCGCTCATCACGCGCGTGTCGAGGTGTTCCTTCTCGAGCGCATCCTGCAGGGCCAGCGCGTTCATCACAGTGGCGAGCATCCCGATGTAGTCGCCGGTCGCGCGGTCCATGCCCTTGGCCGCCGCGGCGAGACCCCGGAAGATGTTTCCGCCGCCCACGACGATGGCGACCTCGATCCCGAGCCGGCGGACGTCCACCAGCTGCTTCGCGACGAACGTGCAGAACGCGGGATCGACCCCGTAGGCGCGGTCTCCGAGGAGCGCCTCGCCCGAGAGCTTCAGGAGGATCCGGTGATACCGGGGACGGCCCTCCTGGCCTCCGCCCGCCGACGACGCCGTGGCGTCGGACTCGGTCACAGCTCTTCGCCCAGCTGGTACCGCTCGAACCGGCGAACCCGGATGTTCTCGCCGATCGTGGCGATGCTGTCGGTGAGGAGCTGGCCTACCGTGATGTCGGTATCCCGGAAGGGCTGCTCGGTCAGCACGACCTGCGAGTACCACTTCTTCAGCTGGCCCTCGACGATCTGGGGGCGGATGTGCTCGGGCTTCCTCTGGACCGCCTCGTCTGCCGCCAGCTCGGCCCGCTTTGCCTCGAGCACGTCGGCCGGCACCGACTCGACCGTCGCGTAGAGCGGCGCGAGCCCGGCGACCTGCATGGCGAGGTCGCGCACGAGCTTCTGGAACTCGTTCGTACGCGCCACGAAGTCAGTCTCGCAGTTGACCTCGATGAGCACGCCGACGCGACCACCGGGGTGGATGTAGCTGGCGACCTGACCCTCGCGGGCGTCCCGGCCGGCGCGCTTCAACGCGGCGGCCTGTCCACGCTCGCGAAGGAGCGCTACGGCGGCCCCGAGGTCGCCCTTCGTCTCCTCGAGCGCCCGCTTGCAGTCCATGAAGCCGGCGCCGGTCAGCTCGCGCAGTTCCTTGACGGCCTCGGCCTTGATCTGCACCTGCTCGGTCATGCTGTCGGTGATCCCTTCGCTGGTCCTGTAGCTCAGGCGTCGAGTACGGAGGATTCGGCGGGCGTAGGCTCCTCGTCCGCGAGGGAGGACGGGCGTCGCACCCGGGTCATCGGGGGCGCGGCGGGGGAGGCCCGCCCGGGCAGCAGCTCCTCCTCGTCCGGCTCGGGCTCGAATGTGAGCGTCTGGCCCGCCGCCATGGCATTCAGCATTTCGTCGGAACCGGGCTCCTCGGCGGGCACGCCCGTCACGACTTCGGGCTCGGTCTCGTTGCGGGCCGCGCGGTCATGCTGCCCGGCAACCGCCGCGTCGGCCACCAGGCCGCACAGCAGCCGGATCGCGCGGATGGCGTCGTCGTTGGCGGGGATGATGTAGTCCAGTTCGTCTGGGTCGATGTTGGTGTCGCCCGTCCCGACGACGGGGATCTCGAGCTTGCGGGCCTCCGTGACGGCGATGTGCTCGCGGTGCGGATCCACGACGAAGACGGCCCCGGGCAGGCGCTTCATGCGGCGCATGCCGCCCAGCGTCCGCTGCAGCCGCGTCATCTCCTCGACGAGCTTCGCGGCCTCTTTCTTGGTCATCCGGTCGAAGTCGCCGTTCGCCTGCCGCGCCTCCAGCTGGTCGAGGAGGGCGAGACGCTTGCGGATGGTCACGAAGTTGGTGAGCATGCCGCCCAGCCAGCGCTGGTTGACGTAGGGCATGCCGGCACGCGTCGCTTCCTCGGCGACCGGCTCCTGGGCCTGCTTCTTGGTCCCCACGAAGAGGACGCTCTCGCCACGGGCCGCGGTCTGGTGCACGAAGTCGAGCGCCACGTCGAGCCGTTGGACCGTCTGCGCCAGGTCGATGATGTGGATCCCGTTGCGCTCGGCGAAGATGTACGGGCGCATCTTGGGGTTCCATCGCCGCGTCTGGTGGCCGAAGTGGACGCCGGCCTCCAGGAGCTGGCGCATCGAGACCGCTGCCATGCATGCCTCCTGCTGGGTTCTGTCCGCCACGCGCCTTGGCCCGCGGATCGCCGGTCGATCGGCCGGCGACACCACCGCGAGAAACGGCACGTGTGTGTGATGTCCGAGCTGACGCACGGACGCCGCCGGGGAGCCCGACGGCCTGCGGAGTCTAGCACACGCTCACGAGCGTCCGGCCCCATGAGCGTCCGCCCGCCGAACGGCCGGGTGCCGGCCGGCCGATGAATCGCACGTTGGCGTCAGCGGATCTCGAGCCCCCTCAGGTGCCGGTAGCTCGGGCCGCCCGCGCCCGGCGCGATGGCCGGGGCGTCGTCCACGGCCACGAGGTCGACACGCCACGGGAGTGCCGGGAGCGGGTCGCCTGCCGGCAGCGTCCCGAGGGCGCGGAGTGCCGCCGCGGCACGGTACAGCCTGCCCACCTTGCGGCAATCGACGCTCTCCTCCGGCGTGCCGAACCGCGCGCTGGCACGCGTCCGCACCTCGACAACCACGACCGCCGGGGGCCGGCCGGGCTCGAGCGCGACGAGGTCGATCTCGTCCCGACCGACACGCACGCGTCGTGCCAGCACGGTCCAGCCGATGGACTCGAGGTACCGTGCGGCCAGCGCTTGCCGCGCTCGCCGCTCCGGCGCCGCCGCCGGGCCAGGCTCCCGTCCTGCGTCATCGATCACCGTCCTGCGTCAACGATCGCCGGCCAGCGCGAGGACGACGTCCAGATCGAGGGTCTGCTGTTCCCCCACCAGGACCCGCTGTGTCGTGATGAAGCTGCGCCGGTGGAACGCGGTGATGCCGAGGTCGGCCATCGCCGCTCGATGCTCGCGCGTGGCGTACCCTGCGTTGCGCTCCCACCCATACCCCGGATGCCGCTCCGCCAGGCGGGTCATCAGGCGATCCCGAACGACCTTGGCCACGATCGACGCGCAGGCGATCGAGTAGCAGATCGCGTCCCCGTCCACGACGGCCGTGTAGGGGCCCACGTTCGCCTCGAAGTCGCGGATTCGCAGCCCGTCCACCAGCACGTGATCGTGCCCGCCGAGCTTCGCGACGGCCCGCCGCATCGCCAGGTGCGTGGCGTGGTAGATATTGAGTGCGTCGATCTCGGCCACCGACGCGGCGCCCACCCCGACCGCGACGGCCCTGCGACGGATCAGCGGAGCGAGCCGTTCACGCTGTGCCGCCGAGAGCGTCTTCGAGTCGCGCACACCGGGGATTCGGCGGCAGTTCGGGGCAATGATGACCGCCGCCGCGAGCACGGGCCCGGACGCCGGCGCGACGCCCACCTCGTCGACACCCGCGATTCGAATCAGGCCGTCACGCCACAACTCGCGCTCATACCGCAGGGTGGGCGCCCTCGACCGCAGGGTGGGCGCTCTGGACTGCAGGCTGCGGGCGGCGCCCGGCGTGGCAGGTGGTCGGCGGGAGGACTCGCGCATCCCGCCGGAAGTCTAGCGGCGCTCGCGGAGGCTGGCGGCCTTGCCGACGCGATCCCGGAGGAAGTAGAGCTGCGCCCGGCGCGCCACGCCGTGCCGCACGACCTCGATCCTGTCGATGCGCGGCGAGTTCACCTTGAACGTGCGCTCGACACCGACGCCGCTGCGCACGCTGCGGACGGTGATGGAGCGGCCGATCCCACCGCCCCGCAAACGCATGACGGTCCCCTCGAAGACCTGGATCCGCTCACGGTTCCCCTCGACGACCTTCGCAGAGACGCGGACGGTGTCGCCGGACGCAAGTTCGGGCAGGTCGGTGCGGATCTGGTCGGCGGTGACGGCGTCGAGCACGTTCACAGGAGGCACTCACTCAGGCTGGCGCCGGCCATGGGCAGGCAACGGGGTGGTCGGTCGGACGAGCGGGGAGTATAGCATGCGAAGGTCACGCTTCCGGGGTCTCGGCCACATCCCACCGGTCCGTGTCGTCCGCGAGATCGCGGTTCCAGGCGCCCCCGCCTCCCGCCGCACCGGTGCTTTGCCGCTCCGCACGACCGAGCAGGTCCGGACGGTTCCGCCGGGTCCGCGCCAGCGCCTGCTCGCGACGCCACTGCTCGACCGCGGCATGATCCCCGCTTACCAGTACGTCCGGGACCCGCTGCCCGCCGAACTCCGGCGGACGCGTGTACTGGGGATACTCGAGCAGGCCGGCTGCGAACGACTCCTCCCGCGTCGACGCCGCGTCGATCGCGCCGGGGAGCAGCCGGATGACCGCATCCAGGACGACGAGGGCCGGGATTTCACCGCCCGAGAGCACGTAGTCGCCGATCGACAGTTCCAGGTCGACCATCCCGCGGATGCGGTCGTCCACGCCCTCGTACCGCGGGCAGAGCAGCACGAGGTGAGGCCGTCCTGCGAGGTCGCGTGCGCGTGCCTGTGCGAAGAGCTCGCCGCCCGGATCCATCAGGATCACGAACCCGTCGGCGCCGCGCACCGCGGCGAGGGCACCGGCCACCGGTTCCGGCCGTAGCACCATGCCGGCGCCGCCGCCGTAGGTGTAGTCGTCCACGCTGCGGTGGCGCCCCAGGCCCCACTGCCGCAGGTCGTGGCTGCGCAGGTCGACGAGTCCGCGCTCCACGGCGCGTCCCGGGATGCTCTCGCCGAGGGGCCCCGGAAACAGCGCCGGGAAGAGCGTGACGACGTCGATCCGCACGTCAGGACTGTGAGTCGGCACCGAAGCCAGCGTCGGAGCCTGCTCCGGCGGCCGCGCCCGGCAGGCCCAGGGGCGGGTCGGCATCGGAAGCACCGTCGGACTGGCGTTCGTCGGCTCCGACCACCGCGTGCCTCGAGGACCGCCGCCCACGCCGTCGCCGCGGGCGCAGCGGTTCGAGTCCAAGCGCGTCGGCGTCGACCACGACGCGCCCCTCGCGAGGCGCGAACTCGCGGAACACGGCGCCGACGGCGGGGATCAGCAACTCGCCACGCGGCCCGCCACCGACCACGTACACCTCGCCTCCGCCCGCCCGGAACACGTGTTCGACGGTGCCGAGCGCCTCACCCGCCGCGGTCACGACGGTCACGCCGACGACCTCGTGCCACCAGTACGCGCCCGCAGCGAGCGCGGCGGACGGCCTGACCGCCTCCAGGTACACGTCGCGCAGCACATCCGCAGCTTCACGCGTGGAGATCTCGCGGAACCGCACCAGCAACCCGGGCGCGTTCGCCTGAGCCGATTCCACGGTCAGCGCGCGGTCGCTGCCCTCGAGATACAGGCACGAGCCCGGTTCGAACCGCGCGGGGTCGTCGGACAGCGGCTCGACCCGGACCGCGCCCCGCAGGCCGTGCAGGCCGCGAACGAGACCGACGACGAACCGCTGGCCATCGGAGGGCACGCTCAGTCGATCTCCAGCGAGATGGATTCCCCCTGCCGCGCCGACATGACCTTCAGGAGCGTGCGCAGCGCCTTCGCGACGCTGCCGTTCCGGCCGATCACCTTCCCCATGTCGTCCTCGGCCACGTGCAACTCGATGACGGTGCCGTCGCGGTCCTCGTGGACGCCCACGGTCACCGCGTCGGGCTCGTCCACCAGGGAACGCGCGACGTATTCGACGAGTTCGACCGCACTCATCCCGGTCCCTCCGCTTCGCTACTTCGCGTCCGGCAGGATGCCGGCGCGGCGGAACAGTCGCTGCACGGTGTCCGAGGGCGTCGCGCCCTGGCTCATCCAGCGCGTCGCCTTCTCGGTGTCGACCTGGAACTCCACCGGGTCGGTGCGCGGGTTGTAGTGGCCGATCGTCTCGATGGCGCGGCCATCGCGTGCGCTGCGACTGTCCATGACGACCACGCGGTACGCGGGCTGCTTGGTCGCGCCCACGCGCGACAGCCGGATCCTGACGGACAAGCGAAGTACCTCCTATGACCGCGGAACGCTACTGCGGATTGCTGACGGTGATGATGGCGCGGGAGATGGTCGCGGACCCGTTGGCGCTGTTGACGACCATGAGCCTGTCGAACGGCAGCAGGTAGGGTCGTACGCTGGCGTCGTAGGCCGATCGCTCGGTGGCCGGCATGGCCGACTCCGCGGCGGCACGTAGCGCGCGAAGGTCGACGTAGGCAAAGCCCGTCGTGGCCGGCCCGCCGGCCGAGGCGAGGGCGTCGGTGAACGCCGGCGTCGCCCCAAGGCTCTGTGCGCTGGCCTGGTCGAGTAGCGCGGCCACCTCGTCCTGGCCGAGCCCCAGGATGAAGCGTCCGTTGGAGAGCGTCCAGCTGAGCGCGATCGATGTGGGCGCCCCGCCTGCGCCGCCGGTCACCCCGGGAAGTGACAGCGACGACGCGGCGATCGAAACGGTGGTGATGGTGGCCGACCCGTGGCTGGTCTCTGTGAGGGTGATCCCTTGCGCCCCGCCGAGCGTCGCGAGTCCGATCAGCGCGTGGAGCTGTCCGAGTCGCTCGGCGGCCAGCGCGGCGTCCGGAACGGAGGCCAGCAGCGCGACGCGCGGAACCCGGGACGCGCCGGTCGGCGCATCCACCACGATGCCCGCGTCGCCCATCCAGGAGACCAGCGATTCGAGCCGGCCGCCGAGCAACCCCTCGACCTGCCCGAGCCGGACGGAGCTCCCGCTGGCCGTGGCCGGGAGAACGGCCGTGACCTGCGTCAACAGGCACACCAGCGTGGCGCCGGCGTCGTGCGTCTCGAGATAGACCAGTGCGGTCCCGGGGACGTGGTCGACGAGCGTCGACGTGCGCGCCGTGCCGGTCGCGGAGCCCGACGGCGCCTGAGCTCGCAGGTCGGCCACGAGTCGATCCGATTCCGCGCGCAGGGTCCCGTAGGCACTGACGGGAAAGGCCCTCGTCACGCACGCGACGAGCGGAGACGAGAGCGGGGAGGCGAGCGGCGACGGCGCGGGCGCGATGCTCGGCACCAGCGCCTGCAGCTCCTGACCCAGCGCACCGGTGGACACGTAGACTGCGGCCAGATCGCTCGCAGCGGTCCCCGACGTGGCGTCCCGGTACGGCTGGGAACCTTCGAGACCCGCAGCCCTTCCCGCCTTGACGTCCTGCAGCGTCCCGATGGTGGCCGGGTCACTGGCGGCGACGAACGCCCCCGGCAGCAGGGCGACGCTGACACCGCGCTCACGCGGCGCCGCCGTCGCTCCCGAGGACGCGCCAGGCGCGCGAGCCGTCGGTGGGAACGTCCACACGGGGGCCGCGCCAATGGTCGTCTCCGCGGGCGACACGCCTGCCGAGCGCGCGGCCGTAACGAGCTTGTCGAGCTCGGCCTGCGCCCTGTCCTGGTTGGCGACGGCGACGAGTGCGACGGCGCGAGGAGCGGACGGCGTGGCTCCAGGCAGCACGGCGACCGCGATCGTGCCCTGGACCCACGGCGCCACGTCGGCCGAGTACGTGAGCGGGTTGCCCGGGATGGCCGCGAACAGGCGGTCCCAGGTGTCGTCGAGCTTGGCCTGGAGGTTGGACGTGTCGGAGAACCCGGGGAAGTTCGACAGGAACGAGGCGAGGGCCACGCCCTGGTCGCCCGGCACGTCGAGGCGGCCCTCGGCGTAGACGATGGCGTTCGATGGCACGTAGCCAAGCGTCGGCGAGGCGCCGGCCCCCCGGGTGGCCACAACGACGGCACCCGCCACCGATCCCACCACGAGCACCGTGACCGCGATCGCGACCCACCAGCGCCACGGACTCGGTCGCGCCCGGTCGACCGCCGGCAGGGATGCACCGGGCAAAACCGTCCACCCGCCGGTGGCGGACTCCCCGGCTGCACCTGGCTCGGGGGACTCCGGTGCCTGGTCGCTCGCTGGCCACGCCTCGGCGGCGCCAGTGGGGCCTTCCGAGGGTTCGCCTGTCATCGTCCGAACGGCAGCGCCGGCCGCCGCCCGCCCTGCTTCTGCATCATTCGCATGACACGCTGCATCTCCGAGAACTGCTTGACGAGCCGGTTCACGTCGACCGTGGCTGTTCCGGATCCCAGCGCAATGCGCCGCCGCCGGGACGCGTTCAGGATCGACGGGTCTGCCCGCTCCGCGCGCGTCATCGACTGGATGATGGCCTCGACTCGCGTCAATTCCCCGCGATCGACCGCCCCCTGGGCCTCCTTCGCCAGGCCGCGCATGCCCGGGACCAGCTCCAGCACCTGCCCCAGCGGCCCCATCTTCTTCATCTGCAGCATCTGCTGGAGGAAATCGTCGAGCGTGAAGGCGTTGCGGCGAAGCTTCTCGGCCGCCTTCTGCGCCGCGGTCGCGTCAAACGTCTCCTGGGCCCGCTCGATCAGTGTCAGCATGTCGCCCATCCCGAGGATGCGGCCGGCCAGCCGGTCGGGATGGAATGGCTCCAGCGCATCCGTCTTCTCGCCCGTGCCGAGGAACTTGACGGCCAGCCCGCTCACCGCCCCGATCGACAGGGCCGCGCCGCCGCGTGCATCGCCGTCGATCTTGGTGAGCACGAGCCCGGTCAACGGTACGGCGGCCGCGAACGCCTGAGCGACGTTCACGGCCTCCTGGCCGGTCATCGCGTCGACCACGAGCAGGGTCTCGCTTGGCTTCACCACGGCCGAGAGCTGCCGGATCTCGTCCATCAGCGCCTCGTCCACCGTCAGCCGGCCCGCGGTGTCGAGGATCACGACGTCGCGGCCGGTCCGCTTCGCCTGCGCCACGCCGTCCTGAGCGATGCGAACGACGGCCGTACCCTGCGGCGCCGAGTAGACGGGGATGCCCAGGCTGCGCCCGAGCTGCGCCAGCTGGTCCACGGCGGCCGGGCGATACGGGTCCGCCGCGACCATGAGCGGCTGGCGGCCCTGCTTCACCAGGTGTCGCGCGAGCTTCGCCGCCGAGGTGGTCTTGCCCGACCCCTGCAGACCAACGAGCGCCACCACGGCAGGCTGGCCCGTGAGTCGAAACGTCCGGTCGCCACGGCCGAGCAGCGCGGTCAGCTCCTCGTTGACGATCTTGATGACCTGCTGCCCGGCATTCAGGCTCTCGAGGATCTCGGCGCCCACCGCGCGTTCCCGGACACGGGCCACGAAGTCCTTGACGACCCGGTAGTTGACGTCCGCCTCCAGGAGCGCAAGCCGCACCTCGCGCATCGCGGTGTCGACGTCGGCCTCGGTGACATGGCCGCGACCGGTCAGGCGGCCGAGGACGTCGCGCAGCCGATCGGAAAGGGCGTCGAACACGGGCGGGGTCCTGCTCCTGGTGACGGTCCCGGGCCGGGGCTCGCGGCGGTGCGCGGATTCTGGCGACACCGAGGCGCCGGCGTCTGCCGGCTGCCCGAAGTCTAGCCGATCGACCCGCCGGCGTCGCGTTCGATGTCGGCGTCGCGTCGACGGCGTGGCGTTCGACGGCCGATCGACGCGGTTGCCTCCGATCAGCCGAAGAGCGCCTCGACGAACCCGGCCGGGTCGAAATCGACCAGGTCGGAAACGCGCTCGCCCACGCCGGCGAAGACGACCGGCACACCGAGTGCCTGCTCGATCGCGAACACGATGCCGCCCTTGGCGGTCGAGTCGAGCTTGGTGAGAACGATTCCGGTGAGGCCCGTGGCCGCGTGGAATGCCATCGCCTGGGCCAGCCCGTTCTGTCCGGTGGTGGCATCGAGCACGAACAGCACTTCCGGGGTCGCGCCCGGAAGACGCTTGTCGATCGTGCGCCGGATCTTCGCGAGCTCCTCCATCAGGTTGTGGCGCGTGTGTAGTCGCCCGGCCGTGTCGACGATCACGACATCGGCTCCTCGAGCCACGGCCGCGTCCAGCGCGTCGAAGACGACGGCCGACGGATCTGCGCCAGCCTTGTGGGCGATCAGCGGCAGGTCGAGCCGGTCAGCCCACGATTGGAGCTGCTCGGTGGCCGCCGCTCGAAACGTGTCGGCCGCGGCGAGGATGACCGAGTCCCCCTCACTCGCCAGGCGCGCCGCGATCTTGGCGATCGAGGTCGTCTTCCCGGTGCCGTTGACGCCCACCACGAGCACGACGGCCGGCTCCTCCGGATGGGGCCGCGCGGGACGCCACGGACCGGATGCGCCCGACGGCAGGAGTCGCCCGAGCTCCGCGCGTACGCCGGCCTCCGGGCCTCCGGGGTCGCGGCGGCTCCTGGCGCGGGACACGACGTCCATCGCGAGGCGGGCGCCGACGTCGCCGGCGATCAGGGTCTCCTCGACCTGCTCCCACGTCTCCTCGTCGGCGGCCCCGGTTCGCAGGATCCCGTGCAGCCGGGCCATGAACCCGCGGCGGCTCGCCGCGACGCCGTCCGCCATGGACGCCGATCGAGCGTCCTCCGGGGGCGCCGACGTCGGCACTGGAGGGTCGTCCGGGCGCGGCACGCTCGCTTCCCCTGCCGCTTGCCCTTCCAGGTCCGCCTCGCGCGCCCCTCGTCTCCAGAACATTTCCGGACCTGCCTCCTCGACGCGCTAGCCGGCGGCAGCCTTCTGCGCCACCGCGCGCGCCTCCTCGAGCCGGAGCGACACGACGCGGCTGACGGCATCGTCGCCGATCGTCACGCCGTACAGGGCGTCCGCGGCTTCGATCGTACCCCGGTTGTGCGTGATCACGATGCACTGCGTCCGCGAGCCGAGCTCGCGAAGGGCCTCCGTAAAGCGCCCCACGTTCGCCTCGTCGAGCGCGGCGTCCACTTCGTCGAGGACGCAGAAGGGCACCGGCCGCACCTCGAGCATTGCGAACAGCAGCGCGACGGCGGTCAGGGCCCGCTCGCCGCCGGACAGCATGGCGAGGGGCTGGCGCTTCTTCCCGGGCGGTTGCGCCGTGATCTCGACGCCGGTCGCGTCGAGGTCCTCCGGATCGGTCAAGCTCAGACGGGCCACTCCCCCACCGAAGAGTTGCGTGAAGCGGCGCCCGAAGGCGTCCTCGAGAGCGGCGAAGGTGGCGCGGAATTGCTCCGCGATGAGCCGGTCCAGCTCGCCAATCATCTCCCGGGTCGAGCGGATCGCGCGCTCGAGGTCCGCTCGATGGGCCTCCAGGCCGTCCAGCCGGGACCGCACCCCCGCGTACTCCTCGGCCGCGAGCGGATTGCCCGCCCCTACCTCGTGGAACCTCCGGCGCAGGCTCGCGAGCCGGGAGGCAGACGGAGTCTCGGCAGGCGGAGGCTGGCTCCCCCAATGTGCGGTGGCGGCATCCAGGGCCGCCTCGAGCGCCGGCGCGGGATCGCCCTCGACGTTGTCGTCCCGGCGAGCCAGGCCGGCTCCGCCGACCACATCGGAGGGCGACGCGACGGCGGACAGCGCTGCGAGGTCGACCGCCTCGGAGGGCGACGCGACGGCGGACAGCGCTGTGAGGCCGACCGGCCCGAGCGACGCGAGTTCGACCAGGGCCTGCTCTCGCATGGCCTCGAGACCGAGACGGGTCTCCAGCTCCGCCACCTCCGCCGCACGCACGGCACCGTCCAGGTCGCGCAGCCGCGCGCGATGTCCGGATGCCGCCCGCTCGGCCTGCGCGAGTTCCTCGCGCTCCCCTCCCCCGGCCGCGAGCATGGCGTCGAGCGTCGCGCGGGCCGCGCCTTCGCGTCCGGCAAGCGCCGACACATCCGCGCCCGCGCGAGCCTGGTCGGCCGACGCCTGCTCGACCGCGGCCGCGAGCGTCGACGCCTCATCGGCGATCGCCTCCAGGCGCGCCTCGTCGAGCGCGAGCGTCGCCTCGGCCCGGTTCCGGGCGTCTTCCGCCCGCCTGCGCTCCGCGGCGCGCTCCCGGGCCTCGGCGGCGAGGCGGTCCCGTCGGCGGCGGATCTCCGCCACGCGCAGCTCCCACGTCGAGAGTGCACGTGCGTCCGGCTCGTCGGAACCCGGCCCGGCAGGGGCGGGACGCGCCGTTGCCTCTGCTTCCGCGGTTTCCAGTACCGCAGTTGCGCGTGCGCCGTCCGCACGCAGCCGCTCTGCCTGCGCGCCTTCCCAGGCCAGCTCGCGCCGTGCCGCTTCGGCGGCCCGTCCCGCCGCGCGTTCCGCTTCGTCCGCCGACCTCCGGGCGCGACGCGCTGCGTCCGCATCCCGACGCGCCGCGTCCCGGGCATCGCGAGCCGAAGCTGCCCGTCGCTCGGCCTCGTCGCCCTCCGGGCCGGCCGCACCCGCAGCGACCGCCAGCCGCTCGACCTCGCCGGCCAGCGCGGCCCGCTCGGCGCGTCGTTCCAGCAGGGTGCCCCCGCTCCCCAAGGCGACGACTCCCGCCGCCGTCACCAGGTCGCCCTCGCGGCTCGCCACCGACCAGCCCACGGGCAACGACGCGGCCACGAGAAGGGCGTCCTCCAGCGAAGGGGTCCAGAGAGCGGTCTCCAGAAGCCGCGTGGCGACGCCGGCGGGATCGCGCCGGATGGCATCGGTCAGCGAGCCACCACCCACCGCGGCGGCGGCGGCGCGCGCTCGATCGGACTCCCGGGTCGTCGGCCGAGGCTCTCCCGCGTCGGACACCACCACGAGCCCGCGTTCGCCCCGCAGGTCCGGCACGCGGTCGCGCCCGAGCGCCGCGGCCCTGATCGCGTCGCCCAGTGCGGCCTCGACCGCGGTGCGAAGCCCGGGCGCCACGTCCAGCCCGTCGGCCAGGCGCATCCCGCCTCGACGCCGGGCAGCCTGCGTGATGGCGAGCCCCTCCTCAGCCGCGATCCGGGCCGCCACCGACTCGAGGAGAGCGCGAGCGGCCTCCAGCCTGGCGGACGCGGTCTCGGCCGCCGCCCGGCGCTCCCGCCACGTGGCGTCGGCCGCCTCGGCCGCCAGCCGCCTCGCCGTCTCGCGGCGCTCCGCCTCGGATTCGTCCGCGACGGCGGCTTCCTGCAACCGCAGAGCCTCGTCCCACCGCTCGTCGGTTCGCCGGGCAGCCTCCAGCGCCCGCGCGGCGCGGGACTCCTGCTCAGCGAGGGCCCGCTGCGTTTCGTCGAGGCGACGGCGGGCCGCTTCGAGGTCGGCGCCCCGGGCGGCCTCCGCCCGACGGATCGCCGCCTCGCGGTCGCCGGCAACGCGCCGGGCGACCCGCACCTGCGCCAGCTCAGCCAGCGCCTCCGTGAGGGCGCGCTCCGCCTCGATGAGTTCGCCCGCCTCGGCTGGATCGGCCGCCGCGATCGGAGCGGCGGCGGCTCGACGCGCCGCCGCCATGCGGACGTCCGTCTGTGCCCGCTCCGCGTCGAGTCGCCGTCGGTCGCGCGCGAGCGCCTCGAGTGCCGACTCGGCCCGGCCCTGCGCCAGCCGCGCGGTGGTGAGCGCGGCCGTGAACTCGTCGAGGTCGGCCCGCAGGGCCCGCTCCGCTGCTGCGCGCTCGGCCAGGCGGCCGATCAGCGATCCGGCGTGCCCCTCCACGCGGCGCAGCTCCTCGAGCTCCCGGGACGACGATCGGCGCGCCGCGTCCAGTCGTTCCGCAGCGTCCGCACTCGACCGCGCGACGGCGTGCCACCGCCCATGCGCCGCGGAGACGAGCGCCGCGGCGAGCTCGTCCGCGGCGGTCCGGCGCGTCTCTTCCTGCTCCACCTGAAGGGCGAGCCGCCGTGCCTGCGGGCGCAGCTCTGCGAGCAGGTCCTGGACGCGCGCCAGGTTCGACTCGGCCTCGACAAGCTGTGCTTCCGCCTGGCGCCGCCGCCGTTCGTGACGCCGCACGCCGGCCACTTCCTCGAACAGGACGCGCCGCTCCTCCGGCCGCAGCGCAAGCGCCTGGTCCACCATCCCCTGGCCGATGAACAGGAACGCGTTCTCGGCGAGGCTGGCGGCGTCGAGCAATTCGATCAGGTCGCGATGCCGCACCCGCTGGCGATTGACCAGGTAGTCGTTCTCGCCGGAACGAAACAACCGGCGACCGAGCGCCACCTCGGCGAAGTCGAGGGGCAGGAGCCCGTCGGCGTTGTCGATCAGGAGGGTGACGTCGGCCATGCCGATCGCGTGCCGCCGTTCGGACCCCGCGAAGATGACGTCCTCGGCGCGACGGATCCTGAGCGACCGACCCTGTTCACCGAGTGTCCAGCGCAGCGCGTCCGCGACGTTGCTCTTGCCGCTGCCGTTCGGGCCCACGATGGCGCTGATCCCGGGGCCGAATTCGATCTCGGTCCGTTCGGCGAACGATTTGAAGCCCACCATGCGGAGCGCGCGCAGCCGCGCTCTCACGGTCATCGGCGCCGCCCTCGTCCGCTGGCACAGACGACACGCCGCGACGTCACGACCGCGGCTCCTCGACGCGCTCGCGATCGTCCGCGCCGGCCACTGCACGCTGGGCCTCGGCTGGCTCGCGCCCAGCCTCGCCCGCTTCCTCCAGGACGGCGATCGCAACCATCGCCGCCTCCGTCTCGGCGTCCCGGCGGTTGCTGCCTTCGCCACGTCCGAGGACCCGTGCACCGACTGCCACGTCCACCACGTACTGCTTGGCGTGGTCGGGACCCACCGCGCTCACGAGCCGGTACGACGGCGGGGCGCCCCAGCGCACATAGCTGAGCTCCTGCAGCCGGCTCTTGGGCGACTTCAGGCTTGCCAGCGGGATCTCCAGGTTCAGTTCGCCCGCGAGCAGCGCAACGAGCCAGGCTCGCGTGGCGGCATATCCCTGGTCGAGGTAGACGGCCGCAACGACGGCCTCGAAGACGGCGGCCAGAACGGACGCTCGACGCCGTTCGCCGGTGCGCTCCGCACCCTGGCCGAGCACGACCAGCTCGTCGAGACGGAGCCGCTGGGCTACGCGTGCCAGCGCGCGCGTAGACACGAGCGCGGCGCGCCGCGCGGTGAGGACGCCCTCGTCCTCGCCGGGGTGGCGCTCAAACAGTGCTTCGGAAATCACCAGCGACACGACCGAGTCGCCCAGGAACTCGAGCCGTTCGTTCGAGCCACCCGGCTCGTCCGGATGCTCGTTGGTGAAGCTACCGTGGATCAGCGCCCCTTCCAGCAGGGCGCGGTCCTTCACTGGCAGGCCGAGCCTGGCGGCAAGCTCGCCTGCCTGGTCCATCGCGGACGGCGCGGGATTACTGCGCGCTGTGCTCGTCGATGTAGTCGACTGCGTCCTGGACCGTGCGGATCTTCTCGGCGTCCTCGTCGGAGATCTCGGTGCCGAACTCTTCCTCGAGGCTCATGATCAGCTCGACGAGGTCCAGCGAGTCCGCGTTCAGGTCGTCCACGAACGACGCTTCAGACTTGACCTCGTCCTCGTCGACCCCAAGCTGTTCGACGACGATCTTCTTGAGCCGGTCGTAGGTTGATGCCGTCACCCGTCCTACCTCCTCCTCATGGCGGCCCCGTGCCGCCCGACCTCGGCCGCCTGGACCCGCGATCCCCTGCCCCCGGCGCGGGTGCGGCCAATCCCGTCTCGTCCGCGATCCGTCCGAGGACGCCGTTCACGAGCCGACGGGCGGGCTCCCCGCTGTAGGTTCTCGCGAGACCGACCCACTCCGCAATGACCACTCGGGCCGGCGTCGCCGCGGAGTGTAGCAGTTCCCCGAGGGCCGAACGCAAGAGCGCGCGGTCGATTCTGGCGAGCTGGACGACCGGGTACGCCGGTGCGGACGCCTCGATCCGTGCGTCGATCGAGTCGCGATACCGCACGACGGCCTCGACGAGCGACCTGGCGTAGGCCGCGCTCGCATCGTCGACCTGAAGCTCCGACAGCTGACGCTCCAGCGCGGCCGCCGCCGTCCGCTGCCCGAACTCCGCCTCGAACAAGGCGGCCAGCGCAAGGCGTCGTGCCGAGCGGTGCGCGGCGTGCGGGTCGGGTACCCGGGCCGGCACCGGTCAGCCGCCGATGCCGTCGACGAGGACCGTGACCTCGCCCAACTCCAACCCGAGCTGACGCTCGATCGTCTCCGCGACCACTCGGCGGAGTCTCGTCGCGAGCGACCCAACTGGCTCGCCCGCGCGCGCGACCACGAAGAGCCGGATGTGCACCCTTCCACCACGAAGCCGCGCCGTCACCGCCGGACCCGCGAGCCACGCCCAGAACACGGTGCCGCCCCGGCCCACACGGAGCACCCCGGGCTCACCCTCCGCCGCCGCGCGCGCCATCGCGCCGATGACCCTGCGCCGCACCGTCAGGACCCTTGTGCCGTCGCCCTCCGTCAATGCCATCAGGCCGTCTCCTCCGCGCCGGCCGCCACCGCGACGCCGCGGCGCTCCCGTCCCCCGAGCGCGTCGGCGATCAGCTGCGGCACGTTCGCTCGTGCCGTGTCGGCACCGACACCCACCGCGTACGAGATCATCCGGGCCCGGGCGCGGCCGTGCGTGATGATGACCGATCCTCTGACTCCCAGCAGCAGCGCCCCACCCGTCCGCTCGTAGTCGAAGCGCCCGCGGATCCGGGCGATGCCGGGGCGCATCAGGAGATAGGCGAGCGGCCCGAGCGGAGGGCGGCGGAACTCTCGACGCAGGAGGTCGAAGATGAACCCGGACAGCCCCTCGAAGAACTTCATGGTCACGTTCCCCACCGACGCATCGCACACCACGACGTCGGCCAGGTGGTCGACAAGGTCTTTCCCTTCGACGTTCCCCACGAACCGCAGGTCGCCGTCGACGAGCGCCGCGGTCGCCTCCTGGACGCGCCGCTCGCCCTTGCCGCCCTCCTCGCCGATCGACAGCAGCGCGACCGTGGGGCTGGCGACGCCCAGGACCTTCTCCGCGTAGATGGCGCCCATGTGAGCGTACTGCGCGAGGTTGAGGCCGGTCGAGTCGGTCGTCGCGCCGATGTCGAGCAGCACGAACGGTCCCTTGTCGCCGACCATCTGGACGGCCAGCGCGGGCCGATCGACGCCGGGCAGGCGGCCCAGGTTGAGAATCGCAGCCGCGACGCCGGCCCCGGTGTGGCCTGCCGTGACCACGGCGTCCGCTCGCCCCTCGCGGACGAGCCGCATGGCGACGTTGATGCTGGCGTCGCGCTTGCGCCGGACCGCCGATGCTGCCGGCTCGTCCATCGAGACAAGCTCCGACGCGGGCACCAGGGTCACATGTGGCGGCGGCCCGCCATGCATGTACGGCACCACGCGCGCCTCGTCGCCGACCAGGATCACGTCGGCGTCGGGATGCTCCCGCGCCCAGGCCAGCGCCCCCGGCACGACCTCCGCCGGACCGTGGTCCCCTCCAAGCGCATCGACCGCGACGCACACGCGGCGGCTCGGAGACATCGCGGTGGTCGCGGTCCGCGAGCCGTCCATGCGCTTCCCGACTACCGGCGACGCCGCGCCGTCAGGACCGGCCGGGCTCGCCCGTGGTCTTCGCCCTGATCCGCACTGCCTCGCGGCCGGCGTACCACCCACAGTTCGGGCACGCGTGATGGCTCAACTTCGGCTGGTGGCAATGCGGGCATGACTCCAGGTTCGGCGTCGCGAGCGCGGCGTGGGCGCGGCGGTCGCCCTGGGCCGCGTGTGACGTCTTGCGCTTGGGAAGGCCCATGAATGTCTCCTCTCGGGTGCCGCCGGGCGGCGTGGCAGATCAGCGGGCGCTTGCGTCGGTGTCCGTGCGGTACCAGTCGGCGAAACCGGCGAGGCGGGCATCGATGGGTTCGGCGGGGTGCTCGTGCGCGGGATTGTCGTTCAGATCGATGCCGCACTCCGGGCAGAGCCCACTGCAGTCCGGGCGGCAGAGGGGCGCGATCGGCTCGGCCATCGAGATCGCCTCGCCCACCGGCACGGCCAGGTCCAGTACGTGGTGGTCGTCGATGCGCAGCGCGTCCGGTTCCGCGCTCGCGTCGAGCGGCAGGCCGGTGCGCAGATCGACGGTGGGCAGGGCCTCCTCGCGGAGCTCGACGTGGACCGCGGCCACGACCGGGCGCAGGCAGCGGCTGCAGGATTCCTGGAGTGCCGTCGTGAGATTGGCGTGGGCGAGGATACTCCTGGAGGTTCGCGAGAGCCGCACGTTGCCGTTGATCGGCCCCGCCAGGCGCAGGTCGTCGGGGAGGTCCAGTCGCGCGTCACTGATCTCGTACCGGCGATCGGTCCCCGGGACCGACCCCATGAGGCCTGCGACGTTAAACGCGAGCATGGCCCGCCATGCGGTCTGCCTCGTCGATCGAGGCTTCGCCGGGCTCGGCCTCGGGCTGGACTCCCCGTCGCTCGTCCAGCATCTCGATTCCGTGCCGGATGCTCTGCAGGGCCTTCACGCATTCTCCTTCGAGCCGGATGAGGACGTTCGCGGCGTACTCGTCCGCCCCGCGCCGGATCTCGTCGGCCTCGCGGTGCCCGTCCGCGACGATCTCCTCGGACCGCACGTCGGCGGCGCGCGTCAGCTCCCGCTCCTCGATGAGAAACGCCGCCTGCTCCTGCGCGCGCGCCACGATCCGGTCCGCTTCTTCCTGCGCCTTCTCCAGGATGCGATCCGACTCCTGGTTCACGCGCTTCGCCTGCCGGACTTCTTCGGGCACGGCGACGCGAAGCTGGTCGATCAGGTCCAGGGCGCTCGCCTGGTCGATGACCACGTTGTTGGTCAGGGGCAGCCGCCTCCCGTTGGCCACGATCGATTCGAGACGCTCGACGAGGAAGATGATGTCGATGGCGGGAACCTCCTGCGGCCAGCTCGGGAGGGCGTCGCGGGCCGACGCGACATTCTAGCCCACTGCGGGTCCCCTGCTCCAGCCCGCATCCCTGCTCCGGCCCGCCGCCGCGGCCTCGAGGCGCTCGGCGACGGCCGGCGGCACCATCCCCCGCACGTCGCCGCCGAAGCGCGCGATCTCCTTGACGAGGCTCGAGCTGAGGTATGCGTGCTCGAGCGCGGTCATCAGGAACACGGTGTCGATCTCGGGCGCCAGCTTCCGGTTGAAATGCGCCATCTGCAGCTCGCTCTCGAAGTCGCTCACGGCCCGCAGGCCGCGCACGACGAACGCGGCACCGTTGTGCCTGGCCGCATCGACCGTGAGGCCATCGAAACGCTCGATCGAGACCCGGCGCGCGACCTCCGGCGCCAGCTCCTCGTCGACGGACCGGCGGATCACGTCGGTCCGGTCGTCCTCGCCGAGGAGCGCGTCCTTTCCCGGGTTCTGGAGCACCGCGACCACCAGGCGGTCGAAAATGCGCGCGGCGCGGCCGATGACGTCGAGGTGGCCGTACGTGATCGGGTCGAACGACCCCGGGTAGATCGCGACGCTCATCCCGCCTCCTGTCGCCTCCGGCCGGATCGTCCGTCAGCCTCGCGCGCGACACCATCGACGTCCGCTTCGTTCCGCGCCGGGCGTTCCGCTTGATCCTCCAGCCGCTGGCCGAAGAGCGTGACGACGCCCTCGCCGATCCTGCGCTCCCGAAGACGCACCAGGCGACCGACCCGCTCGGGCAGCGCGTCCCGCCAGAAGTGACGGGCCACGACCACCGAGCCTGGCTGGAGGACCGCCCCCGTGCCAAGCTGCTGGAGCGCATCGAGCATAGCAGCGTCCCCGAACGGCGGATCCACCAGGACCACGTCGAACGGCCCGCTCGCGCCCGACAGGTACGTGCTGACGTCGCGGCAATGGACGCGGGCGCGGGGTCCGGCGAGTCCCGTGCGGCGCAGGTTGTCTTCGATCGCACGCACCGCGTCCGGGTCCCGCTCGACGAAGTCGCAGCTCCCGGCACCGCGACTGAGGGCCTCGATGCCTCCGGCGCCGCTGCCGGCGAACAGGTCGAGGACGCGGGCTCCCGCCAGGACCGGGTCGAGCGACCCGAAGATCGCCTGCTTGACGCGGTCGCCGAGCGGCCGCGTCTGCGGGCCCGGATGGAGCAGACGGCGGCCCCGCGCCGTGCCGGCGATGACGCGACCCGCCTCAGGCACGATGGCCGCTCGCCGGGGCGTCCGCAGGCGCCTCTCCCGGTTCGGGCAGGGCCTCGCCCGCGCCGACCCGGGCCAGCCACCCTGTGGCGAGCTCCCGGCCAAGTGCGGCCAGCTCCGGGTCCAGCGAGCCGTCGGGGGTCACGGCGTGCAGCGCCTCCTCGCGCGCCGCCGCGGACAGGTCGCGGTCCGCCGGCTCGTCCAGCCGAGCGATCCGCAGCGGAGGAAGGCCGCTCTGCTCCACGCCGAGCAGGTCACCCGCCCGACGGAGGCGGAGGTCCTCCTCGGCCAGGACGAAGCCGTCCCGGGTCCGTTCGACGGCCTCGAGCCGCGCCCGCGCCACCTCGTCCATGGCGTCCGAGACGAGGACGCAGTAGGACTGCCAGGCTCCGCGACCCACGCGCCCGCGGAGCTGGTGAAGCTGCGCGACGCCGAACCGGTCCGCGTTCAGGATCACCATGACCGACGCCTCCGGGACGTCCACGCCCACCTCGAGGACCGTCGTGCCGACCAGCACGCCGAGGTCCCCACGGCGGAACGCCTCCATCGCGGCGTCCCGTTCACGGGCTGGCATCTGCCCGTGCACGACCCCGATTCCGGCACGCACGTCGCCGAGACCGGTCCGTCTCGCCGCCTCGGGCAGCGCCTCGCGCACCATCGCCTCCGCTTCCTCCACCGCCACGGCCTCGGTGGCCTGGTCTTCGTCCACGAGGGGCACGACCACGAACGCCCGGCGGCCGGCGTCCAGCTCACGGGCCACGAGCTGCCACGTGCCACGGCCCGGCTCCGAGGGGTCGTCGCCCATCAACTGGCCGAAGCGGCGGATGCCGGTGAGCACCGGCACGCGTCCTTCCGGAAGCATGCGCAGGTCGGAGACGTCGAGGTCCGCATAGAAGACGCGCGCGAGCGTCTGGGGGATCGGGGTGGCGGTCATCAGCAACACGTGGGGGTTGCGGCCCTTCTGCGCCAGCGCGTCTCGCTGGGCCACGCCGAATCGATGCTGCTCGTCGATCACCACGAGGGCCAGGTCACGGAAGCGCACCGACTCCTGGATCAGGGCGTGCGTGCCCACGATCACGGGGGCCGCATCCTCTTCGGCGGCGATCCTCGACAGCGCCCGGTCCCGCTCCCCGGCCGGCAGCGATCCGGTCAGCAGGGTGACCTCGTGGCCGAGCGGCTCGAGCAGACCGGTCAACGTCCCCGCATGCTGACGGGCCAGCAGATCTGTCGGCGCGAGCAGCGTCGCCTGGCGGCCGGCATCCGCCACGAAGGCGAGCGCAAGCGCCGCGACGGCGGTCTTGCCCGACCCGACGTCCCCCTGGAGGAGCCGCAGCATGGGACGGCTCGATGCGAGGTCGGCCCGGATCGACGCCACTGCGGCGGCCTGGTCCGGGGTGAGGCGCGCGCGCCGCTGCGACGGCGAGGCGCCGCCGTCGGATCCGCCGGGCTGCCGTGCGAGCGCGCCCTCGACGGCGGCCACCGCGGACGCGTATCGCCCGTCCGAGACCAGCACCCGGTCCGCCGTCTCCGGCCGGCGCTGACGGTCTCGCGAGATCATCCCCACCTGCAGCGCCAGCAGCTCGTCGAAGGCGAGCCGGCGGAGCGCGGCGTCGCGTCGATCGAACGCCTCGGGGAAGTGCGCCTGCTCGAGTGCCTCGCCGAGGTCCACCAGGCCATTCCGCTCGCGCACCGGTGCGGGCAGGTAGTCGGCGATCGATCCGGCATGGCGCGTGAGCGCCATGCGGATGAGGCGTCGCAGCGACGGGTTCGTGACGCCGACAGTGAGCCGGTAGACGGGCACGATTCGTCCGGCGTGGAGGGAGCCCGCCTCGTCCGGCCCGAACTCCGGACCCTGGAACTCCGGCACGGGAAGCAGCCCCTTCACCGCCGCGCGGCCCGTGATCACGATCCGGTCGCCGGCGTGGAGTCGGCGTTCGACGTACCGCCGGCCGTACCAGACGGCCGTCGCCTCACCGCTGTCGTCGTCGCGCAGCCGGGCTGTCACGACCCGAACCCGCCTGCGGAACGTCTGGCCCACCTGCACGTCGAGGACGGTCACCCGGGCACTGACAGGATCGGCCGGGTGCTTGGCGGCGATCCACCGCAGCGTGCGCATCTCGCGCACGTCCTCGTAGCGTCGTGGGAGATGGAACAGCAGGTCCTCGACGGTCACGATTCCGGCGCGCCGGAGCCGGCCCAAGATCGGGCCGCCGGGCAGGCCGGCCCGCGCCACCGGCATCGCGAGGGGATCGATGGCCGGCGCGTCCTGCCGGTGCGCCGCACCGGCGGCGCTCACGTTCGCGCGCGGCCGTCGCGGGTCACGACCGTCATTCCGCCGCGAGGAGATACCGGTAGTACGGCTGCCCCCCGTGCACCAGCTCCACCTCGACGCCCGCCAGCCTGCCGCGCAGCGCGGTCGTGAGGCCCTCTGCTTCCGCCAGGTCGGCGCCGTCACCGTAGTACACGGTGAGCAGCTCGTACCCGGGGCGGAGCAGCGCGACGCCAGCCATCACCGCCTCCTGCCGGTTCGCGTCGGTGGCCACCAGCCCGTCGTCCGGGTCGAGGACGATGGCGTGCCCCTTCCTGACCTTGCGCCCACCGATCTTCGCGTCGCGGATCGCGTCGGTGACCTGCAGGGTCTGCACGCTGCGCGCGGCCGCGAGCATGGTGCCGGCGTTCGCCTGGGCGTCCCGTCCAGCGTCGTACGCGAGGAGCGCCGCAAATCCCTCGGGCGGGTTCCGCGTCGGAACGACCACGATCCGGGTGCCCCGGGCGAGGGCGGCCGCCTGCTCGGCGGCCAGCTTCACGTTGGAGTTGTTGGGGAGCAGCAGCACTTCGTGCGTGCCGAGCTCCTGGGCCGCACGGAGCAGCTCCCCGGCGGACGGGTTCGCCGACTGGCCGCCGCCCACGACGTCGGCGACGCCGAAGCTGCGAAAGATCGCGACGATCCCGTCGCCCGACGCGACCGCGACGATGGGTGGCCCGACGTGCAGGCCGGGGAAATCCGGGAGGTGCTCGACCAGTTCCGGGTGCCGGTGGTCGGCGGGGTCGTGGACGGCGATCGCCCCGTCGGCCTCGAGCAGCTGGGCGGCGGGCGCCTCCCCAGCGAACGCGTGGGCCCGCGCCTCGCGGGCCTCGCGTGCCTGCCGGTCCAGGTTCTCGACCGTGACATGACTGAGGGGCCCCAGCGACAGCCCGAAGGCGAGGACCTGGTCGGGCCGCTCCCCGTGGACGTGCACCTTGGCGGCTCGCCCGTCCCCCGCCACCAGCACCGACTCCCCGAGCTCGCTCAGCCGAACGCGGATCGCGTCGAGGTCGAGCGACCGTCCCGTCGCAGGCGTGACCAGGAACATCGTCTCGTACCCGAACCCATCCTCCCCCTTCGCGATCACGGCAGCGGGGTGCGGCGCTTCGGCCCCTCCCAGCTCCCCCAGCGCGGCCCTGGCCACAAGGGCTCGCAGGGCGCCCTGCAGAATACGGTACAGGCCCTCGCCGCCGGCGTCCACGACTCCGGCCTCGCGCAGGACGGGCAGCAACGACGGCGTGCGCGCCACCGCCTGCTCTGCCGCCTCCACCGCCGCTCCGAGGACAGTCTCCATGTCCGGGTTGTGCTCGGCTGCCGCGACGGCCGCAACCGCCGTTTCGCGCACGACGGTCAGGATGGTGCCCTCGACCGGCTTCAGCACCGCGCTGTGCGCCTTCTGGCTGCCCGTCGTGAGCGCGTGCGCGAGGTCGAGCGCGCTCATGCGGGACCTGCCCGCGAGCGCTTCTGCCATCCCGCGGAGGATCTGCGAAAGGATCACGCCACTGTTTCCGCGCGCCCCCATGAGCGCGCCGTGCCCGACGGCCGCCGCGACGCTGCCGACGCTGCGATCATCAGCCGGCAGCGCCTCCGCTTCGGCCAGCGCCGCACGCAGCGTGGCGAGCATGTTCGAGCCGGTATCGCCGTCCGGCACCGGGAACACGTTCAGGGCGTTGATCGAGTCGGCCGACTGCTCCAGCAGCGCGAGGGCGCCACGAACGGCGTCCAGCAGGCCCTCGCCGTCCGTGCCACGACGGCTCACTCGGGATCGACCCCGGTCTCGGACCTTGTCGTGCGCCGGACCTGCAACCCGCCGATGTGGATTGCGACACTGTCGATGTCGCGGCCGAGGGCATGGCGCACGGCATACCGCACGGCGGACTCGACGTTGCTGGCCACCTCTGCGATCGGCACACCGAACGCGACCCGCAGCGAGAGCCGTACGTCGAGGGTGGGCGTGATTCGGACGGCCACCCCGGGCGTGCCGTACCGCACCAGGGACAACAGCCGCGACCGCAGGTCCGGGCTGACGAAGCCGACCACTCCGTAGGAGCCGGCGGCAGCGTCGCGCACGACGTCGGCGACTGCCCGGCGCGTGACGAGGGCGTGTCCGGGCACTGGGTTCACGGCGGGTGGGTCCCTTCAGGTCACGATGCGGTCGGACGACATGCTATAGTACGCAACCGTCGCGCCGCAGTGCGGCGCGCCCGGACCTGACCCCGTTTTCCGCATCCCGAGGAACTCATGTCCCGCTCCTGCGCGATCTGCGGCAAGACCTCCATGGGCGGCTTCAACCCCCAGTCGAGCGGCATGAACCGCGTGCGCACGCACCGCCGCTGCGGGCCCAACCTGCACCGGCTGCAGATCCAGCGCGCCGGCAGGCCGGTGAACGCGCTCGTGTGCACCCGCTGCCGCCGCACGCTCAGCAAGTCGGCCTGATCCGGCGACCGGGTCGCGCCGCCCCGGTCAGGGCGGGTCGATGCCGCTGTCGAGCCAGATCGTGAAGGGTCCGTCGTTGACGAGGTCGACCTCCATGCGGGCGCCGAAGACGCCGCGACCCACCGGCACCCCGAGAGACTCGAGCGTGTCCGCATAGACCCCGTAGAGCCGCTCGCCAAGGTCCGGCGGCGCGGCTCTCAGGAATGATGGCCGGCGCCCCCTGCTCGTGTCGGCGTACAGCGTGAACTGGCTCACGACGAGCACCTCGCCACCCACGTCGAGCAGTGAGCGGTTCGTCCGCCCCTCCGCATCGGCGAAGACGCGCAGCTCTGTTGTCCGCCGTGCCATGGCCCGGGCGGTGTCCGGCGAGTCGCCGTGGCCCACCCCTACCAGCGCGACCAGGCCGGCGCCGATGCGCCCGGTGGGTTCGCCCGCGACGCGGACCTCCGCTCGGCTCACGCGCTGCAACAGCAGGCGCATGGCGTCACGGCGTCTCGTCTTCCTCGGCGAAGCCGAGCCCGAACCGCTTGCGGGTGAAGACCTCGGCGGACGACGGGACCATCACGACCCGCTCGGCGTCGACACCCGGGATCCACGGCCCCGTCCGGAGCACGAGCGTCGGAACGCCCTCTCGCTCGATCGTGCGGCTGAGCGCGTCCGCGTCGACGTGCGCCAGGGTGGCCACGACGGACCACGACTCACGGGGGATGGGCGGCTCGCCGCGCCCGATGTCGCGCGTCCAACCCTCGTCCGCCAGCGCCTTGACCAGCCGGATCTCCCGTGCGATGTCGTGTCCGCGCTGGAAGAGCGCGGACCCCACGATCAGGATGTCGGCGCCGAACCCGCCCACCAGGTCCGCCGTCTCGCGGCCGATCCCGCCCTCGACATGCACCTCCCACCCGTGCGGACGCCCGGCGAAGAGATCGCGCGCTTCCCCCACCTTGCCGGCCAGCTCGCGCCGGAAGCGCTGTCCCGATGCCGACGGGTCCACGAGCAGGACCAGGCCGATGTCGAGCGCGTCGCGGAACGGCAGGAGGGCGCCCACCGGCGTGGCCGGGTTGACGGCGAGCCCGGGGGCGAGACCCGCCCGCCGGACCGTCCCCAGCGCCTCGCGCAGGACCTCGGCGGACTCGGACGCCTCGACGTGCATGGTGATCGAATCGGCGCCGGCCCCGACGAGCCCGTCCACGAGGGTCGACGGGCGGTCGACCAGGAGGTGCACGTCGAGCGGCAGGCGGGTGAGCCGACGCAACGCGCGCACGACGTCCGGCCCGAACGTCAGATGCGGCACGAAATGCCCGTCCATGACGTCGAGGTGCAGCCTGTCCGCGCCCGCGCGTTCCAGCTTGCGGACGACGCGGTACAGGTTCCCGAAGTCCGCGTCGAGGAGGCCCGCCGCCAGGCGCGCCCGACCGGTGCTCACCCGCGCCCTACGGCGAGTGCCGCCGCTCCCGCTCGCTCCAGCCGTTCTCGCCGCAGGCGAACGGCCGCCGGGGCGGGAGCTTCCGCCCGTTCCGCCGCAAGCTGCCCGCAGGCCGCCCCGATCTCGTCCCCGCGGCTGCGGCGAACCGTGACGGGAATGCCGGCGGCGTGGAGCTCTGCCGCGAACGCCGCTATCCGCTGCGGTCGGCTGGGGCGCCATGGCGTGTGGGCCACCGGGTTCATGGGGATCAGGTTCACGTGCGCCTGTCGTCCGCGCAGCAGGCCCGCTACCGCGGCCGCATCGGCCGACGTGTCGTTGAGCGCGTCGATCATCACGTACTCGTAGCTGACCCGCCGGCCCGTCGCCGCCGCGTAGGCGCTCGCCGACTCGACGACCGCGCCCACTGGGTAGCGCCGGTTGAGCGGCACGAGCACGTCGCGCAGCGCCGGCCGAGCGGCGTGGAGCGACACCGCCAGCGTCCACGGTGGGTGCAGCGCGGTCAACCGCTCGATGCCCGGGATCACGCCGCTCGTGCTGATCGTCACGTGCCTCGCACCGAGCCCGAATCTCGATGGATCCACGAGCGCACCCGCGGCGGCGACGACCGCATCCAGGTTCAGCAGCGGTTCCCCCATCCCCATGAACACGACGTTGGTGACGTGCCGGCCGGCCGCGGCGAGCCGGCGAGCCCAGAATCGCACCTGGTCGACGATCTCCGCCGCATCGAGATCCCGCTCGAAGCCGAGCTCGCCCGTGGCGCAGAAGGGGCAGCCCACCGCGCAGCCGGCCTGACTGGAGATGCACACCGTCGCTCGCTCGCGCCGCCCGGGGCGCCCCGGATATCGCATCAGAACCGACTCGATCAGCCGGCCGTCCACGAGCTGATGCAGCGCCTTCTCGGTCAGGCCGCGGTCGGCGGGGCGGACTGAAGTCTCCACGAGCGTGTCGACGCGGAACGTCTCCTCCAGCGCCGCCCGCAGGGCCCCGGGCACGGTCCGCATCTCCGAGGCGTCCGCGGCGTGGCGCCGCCAGAGGAAGTCTCCCACCTGGCGCGCCCGGTAGGCGGCCTCGCCCGAGGACGCCACCCATACGGCGAGCTCGGCGGGGCGGAGACCCGACAGGCCGGGGCGTTCGTCCGCGACCTGGTAGGGGGCGTGCGCGAGAACGGGCAGGGTTCCACGGTCGGACATGGGCCGTTCATGGTAGCTCCGGGTCGCCGACCCGGCTGCCGACAAGCTCAGGGTGGCCCCGCCGAAGGGCCGCGGCGCTCATGCGGCGGCCGCCGGCCAGCTGCACCTCGTCGAGCCGCAGGCCCCCGTCCGCCACGAGCACGGCCAGCCCGTCACCGTCGGGGACGATGCGGCCGACCTCCCCGTCGCCCGAGGACGGATGAACGGCCGGAGGGCTTGGCCGATCGACGACCAGCGAACGCGCGGCCCAGACGATCAGCCGGCCGGCCACGGTCAGGCACCAGGTACCCGGCCAGGGCTGGTAGGCGCGGACCTGGCGCTCGAGCGTCACGGCATCCTGCTCCGGGTCCAGGCGGCCCTGCTCGCGGCGCAGCGGGCGCGACACCGTGACGCCCTCGGTGGGCTGAGGGCGCGCCGGCCGGCGGCCCGCCAGCCAGTCCCCGATGGTCGAGCGCAGGAGCTCCGCGGCCTCCGCCGCCAGCCACGCCTCCAGCCCTGTTGCCGTCTCTGCACCGTGCAGCGGGACGGCCACCTGTGCCACCACCGGTCCTGTGTCGAGCCCCTCGTCCATCCGCATCAAGGTCACGCCGGCCTGCCGGTCCCCCGCCAGGATCGTCGCCGCCACGGGGGAGGCTCCCCGGTGGCGCGGCAGCAGCGACGGGTGCAGATTCAGCGCACCGTACCGGGGCCGCGCGAGCAAGGTACCCGGCACGATCTGGCCGTAGTCGGCCAGGACCAGCAGCTCCGGGCCCAGCGCGAGGACCCCGGCGACCGCGGACTCGGCCCGCACGCGCATCAGCTCCAGGATGGGCCCGATGCCGAGCGCCTCGGCACGTAGCGCAACCGGCGAGCGGCGCACCCGGGCGCCGCGACCTACCGGCCGCGGTGGTCCGGTGACGACGCCCACGACCCTCACGTCGCGGACGGAAGCCAGGGCGTCGAGGATGGGCAGTGCGAATGGGCCCGTACCGAGGAAGACGGTGGGAACGCCGCTCGTCGCCGGGACGGTCGGCTCCACGGTCAGCCGACGAGGGTGCGGTGCTCGGCGCCCGGCCCGGTCTCCTGCTCCTCGTCGTCCTGGGCGACGGGGATCAGCTCGTCCATCGACTCCAGGTAGTCGATGTAGAGCTTGCCGTGCAGGTGATCGATCTCGTGTTGCATCGCGCGGGCCAGGAAACCGACGCCGGCCACCTTGATCTTCCGCCCCAGCCGGTTCTGGGCTGCGATCCAGACGCGTTCGCGGCGCGTGACGTACGCGGCGTACCCCGGGATGCTGAGGCAGCCCTCGATGTCCCGGTCGTCCCCGCTGGCTCGGACGATCGTCGGGTTCACCAGCTCGTGCAACCGGCCTTCGACCTCGACCACGCACGCCTGCAGTGCGACTCCGATCTGCGGCGCGGCGAGCCCGACGCCGGGGGCGGCCCGCATGGTCTCGGCGAGATCGTCCAGCAGCTCATGGAGGTACCTGCCGAAGCTGTCGACGGGCTCTCCCTTGAGCCGCAGCCGGGGGTCGCCGAGCAGGACGATGGGCTTCACGCTCATGATCCGGGAGGATACCGGGAACTCGTCCGGCTTACAGCAGCGACTCCGGGTCGACGTCGACGCTCCATGGCGGCCCGGGGTCCCGCTCGAGAACCCCGACGGGGTCAGGTCCGCGCAACACGAGGTGGAAGCGCCATCGCCCGCCCCGCCGGGCGACGTAGGCGGGCACCGGTCCCAGGACCTCGTGCGCCGGGGACACGGCGCCGGCGGTCCGCGACGCCGCGGCGACTCGCTCGCGCAGCGCCGCCGCCATGCGGTCGGCCTCCGCTTCGGCCGAATCGCGGTCCTCGAGCGCGACGGTCAGCTTGAGCAGGCGCCCGTACGGGGGGAGCCCAAAGGACCTCCGGGCCGCCAGCTCGGCCTCGTAGAACGTCCCGGCGTCGCCCGACGCCACAGCGACGACGGCCGGGTGGTCCGGCTGGTACGTCTGGACGAACGCCCTGCCGGACCGCTCGCCCCTCCCCGCGCGACCGACGGCCTGCGCCAGCAGCTGGTAGGTCCGCTCGGCTGCCCGGACATCGGGGAGGTTGAGGGCGATATCCGCGGACACGACGCCGACGAGCGTGACCTCCGGGATGTCGATCCCCTTGGCGACGAGCCCGGTTCCCACGAGGATGTCGACCCGCCCGTCTCGCAGATCGTCAAGGATGCGCTCGCCGGCACCCCGGCGTGCCGTCACGTCCCGGTCCAGGCGCGCGACGCGGAGGCGGGGGAACCGCTCGCGCACCTCCCGCTCGAGACGCTCGGTCCCGCCGCCAAGGTATCGGATGCGCGGCGAGCCGCAGGCCGGGCACCGGCGCGCCAGCGGCGCGGTCGCGCCGCAGTGATGGCAGCGCAGCGCCGCCGCGGCTGCGTGGTAGACCAGGGGGCGCCGGCACTCCGGGCAGATCTGCACGTACCCGCAGTCCCGGCACAGCACCACGCTCGCCGACCCGCGCCGGTTGATGACGAGAATCGCCCGGTCGCCGGCCCTCACGTCGAGCGCTCCGAGCGCATCGCCGAGAGGGCGCGAGAGCAGCCCGCGGTTGCCGGCCGCGAGCTCCGCGCGCAGGTCCACCACGGTCACTGGGGGCAGCGCCCCGGACACCCGTTCGTCGAGCGGCAAACGCTCGATCTCTCCGGCCAGCGCACGGCCCAGCGTCGCGACGTCGGGTGTCGCGCTGCCCAGCACCACCGGCGCCTGCGCGAGCCGCCCCAGCTCGAGCGCCACGTCGCGGGCCTGGTAGCGGGGCGTCCGGTCGGACTTGTACGCCGCGTCGTGCTCCTCGTCCACGATCACGACACCGGGGTCCGCGAGTGGCGCGAGGACGGCCGTCCGCGTCCCGACGACCACCTGCGCCTCACCGGCGCGGATGCGTCGCCACTCGTCGGAGCGTTCGCCGTCCGAAAGCCCGCCGTGCACGAGCGCGATATCGAGCCCAAGCCCGGCGCGCAACCTGTCGACCAGCGGGGCGGCGAGGGCGATCTCCGGCACGAGGACCAGCGCGCCACGCCCAGCGGAGCGCGCAGCGGCGATAGCCTCGGCGTAGACGGCGGTGCGGCCCGCGCCCGTGACACCGTCCAGCAGAAACGTTCCGGCGCGTCGGTCGAGGACGGCGGCAACGATGGCCCGCGACGCAGCATGCTGCGCCGCCGAGAGGCGGGCGGCGGGCGGCGCTGGCCCACGAGGACCGGCGGGCCGGGATGCGAGCGGCCGGCGTGGGTGCTCGCGGACGCTCAGCTCGACCAGGCCGCGCCGGGCCAGGCCCGTCACGACGCCGGGACCGTGCGTTGCGGCGAGTCGGGCGGCCGGCATCGTTTCGCCTTCGGGCACGCCGGCGAGCACACCGAGCACGTCGCGCTGCCGCGCTCCCAGGCGCCCGCCACCGGCCGCCGCTGGATCCCGTGCTGCCGCGCGCCCGCCGGCGCTGAGCGCCACGTGCCGCTCGAGGCGGACTGGCGATCCGGGCGGTGTCAGGCGCCATCCCAGCTGGATCGCGCCTGCGGCCTCCAGCCCCCGCAGCTCGCGCACGAGCCCCGCCCGTCCGCCGACCCACGGCAGGGAGCGGACGGCGACGCCGCGCGGCCCCGCCGCGGCGATCCGCCCGAGGGCCTCGTCCAGGCGTGCGCGCGACGCGTCCGTCTCCGGCCCCGCAGGGGTTCCCGGCACGACGTCGCGCTGAGCTCCACCGTCCGCGGCGGGCGACGGCGAGAAGACCGCGGTCGCCACCAGGTCGAGTCGCTCCAGCAGCCCCGGCGGGAGGGCGGCGCGCACCACGATGGCGGGCGGTGCGAGATAGTGGCGAGCCACCTGCCGGACGAGGGCGAGCTGCACCGGCGGAAGCAGCGGACCGTCGGAACGGACGCGCGCCGCGACGCGCTTCGGGGTCACGCCGGCCGGGGCCACGGCCTCCCCCAGCACGATCCCGACCGCCTGGCGCCGGCCGTATTCGACCAGCACTGGCTCGCCGGCGCGGAGGTCCGCCAGGTCCGGGGGCACGGCGTACGTGTACGTGCGGTCACCGCCCTGCCCGGGCACGTCGACCGCGACCTCGACCAGTCGCTCGCCGGGGGACGCCGGCTGCCCGACCCCGGGGGGCACGGTCAGAGCTCGACCCGCCGATCGGGGTGGCGCGCCCGTTCCGCCTCGATGATCCGCGCGACCTCGGCGGCAGTGCGCGCGACCTCGCCCGTCTCGTTGACCACCACGTGGTCGTAGTCGCCCTGGCGAGCGAGCTCGACCGCCGCGTCGCGCTGGCGCACCTCCAGCTCGTCCGCCGTCTCCGTCGCGCGGGCCCGCAGGCGGCCGAACAGGGCCTGGAGCGACGGCGGCACGAGGAAGATCAGCAGCGCATCCGGCACGCGCCGCTTCACCGCCCGGGCGCCCTGGACGTCGATCTTCAGGATCGCATGGTTGCCTTCCTCAAGCGCCCGGCAGACGGCCGCGCGCGGGGTGCCGTACCAGTACGAGCCGTGCACCTGGTTCGCCTCGAGCAGTTCGCCCGCGTCGCGCATCCCGAGGAACTCGTCCTCGGGAAGGAAGTGGTAGTGCGTGCCGTCCACCTCGCCGCTCCGTGCCGCCCGCGTCGTGCAGGTCACGATGTACTCGTAGTCCGGCCGGTCGTGGTTCTCGCGGAGCGCCTCGATGATCGTGTCCTTTCCCACTCCCGACGGACCCGAGATGATCACGATCATGGCGCCGGCGGCACCGCGGCAGGCGTTCATGCCTGGGCCCCCTCGGTGCGTCGTCGAAGCGCGTCGAGCACGGCCTCGAGGTCGTCCGGCAGCGAGGACGTGGCGTGGATCATTCGGCCGCCGGAGGGCGCCTCCAGCTCGAGCCGCCAGGCGTGCAGAAACAGCCGCGCCAGGCCGGCCGGTCCGCGCCGCGCCTCGCCGGTCGAGTAGACCGAGTCGCCCGCCACGGCGTGGCCGATCGACGCGAGGTGCACGCGGATCTGGTGCGTCCGGCCCGTCACCAGGTCGACTTCGAGCAGCGACCACGCATCGAACCGCTCCCGCACACGGTAAGCCGTCACGGCGGGCCGTCCGTTCGGCACCACGGCCATGCGCGTCCGGTGGCGCGGGTCCCGACCGACGGGGGCTTCGATCCGACCGACGGTGCCGGGCGGCTCACCAGCCACGAGCGCGAGGTAGGTCTTCTTGACGCGCCGGGCCTTGAGCTGCGCCATCAGGCTCGCCTGGGCCCGATCGGTGCGCGCGACCATCAGCAGGCCGCTCGTGTCGCGATCGAGGCGGTGGACGATGCCCGGCCGCGCCACGCCCGCGATCCCCCCGAACGTCTCCGGCCCGCCCATGGCGAGCAGCGCGTTGACGAGCGTGCCGCCTGCATGCCCCGGAGACGGGTGCGTGACGAGGCCAGCCGGCTTCTCCACGATCATCATGTCGTCGTCCGCGTACACGACCCGCAGCGGGATCTGCTCGGGCTCGATCTCGACCGGCCTGACGTCGGGCACGTCGAGCTCGAGCGCGTCGCCCGTCGCGATCGGGACACTGGCCCGGATCGCCTGGCCTGCCCTGGTCAGACGGCCCTCCCGGATCAGCCGCTGGACGTGGGCTCGCGACATCCCCGTCGCGTCGGCGACGAACCGGTCCGCGCGGAGTCCGTCGGCGCCGACCGGGACCGCCAGGCTCACGCGCTGCGCCACCTAACCGGGCCGGCCGTCAGAGGCCCTGGCGGCGTCGGCCGTGTCCCCGCTCCCGGCCCCGGTCCGGGCGCCGGGCGTGCCGGTCCGGCCGCCGGGCGTGCTGGTCTCTTGGCCCGAGCCGGCGCGCCTCCCTTCGCCCGTCGCCCGACCCGCCTCGCGCCCGTGGACGCGCGCCGGAGTGAACGGGTCCCCCAGGAGCCCGAGCGCGAGGAGGATCACGATCGAGACGCTGATGGAGGCGTCGGCCACGTTGAACGTGTAGAACCGCCATGCCCCGACCCCCATGTCGACAAAGTCGATCACGTAGCCCAGCCGGACGCGGTCGATCTCGTTCCCGATCGCGCCGCCGAGCAGGAGTCCCAGCGTCAGGGTCAGCAGGAACGACCCGCGGCCTCCCCGGGCAATCTCGTACCAGAGGATCACGGCGATCGCGACCAGGCTGCCGATCGCGAAGAACGACACGCTCGACCCCAGCAGGCCGAAGATGGCGCCGTTGTTGTAGCTCTTCGCGATCCGCACGAAGTCGCCGAGCACTGGCGTGGGCGCCACGACCGCCGCGAGGCCTCGGCCCGCGGCCCCGCTCAACTCGAACGACCGGTCGACCCACGCCTTGGAAGCCTGGTCGGCGATCACGACCGCCGCGGCCACCCCGCCAAAGGCCACGAGACGAGGCCAGGTCGTGCCGGCGATGGCGCGCGGCCCGGGGCCCACGCCGGCCACGCTCACCGAGCGCTGCTCGCGGCGCGGCGCAGCCCGATCCGCACACGGCCGGCCTCGAGGTCGACGTCCGCCGCGGTCACATCCGCCGGCGGTGCCGTGTAGTGGACTTCGCTAACCAGCGTCTCCGATACGAGGCGCGGCAGATACGGCGCCAGCCGCTCGCGGGCGATCGGCGCCAGCTCGACCCAGAGTTCGATCGTGTCGTCCAGCGCGAGCTCCGCGTCCCGCCGAAGGTCCTGCACCGCCCGTTGCAGTTCGCGAGCGTCGCCCTCCGCGCGCAGCTCGTCGGTGAGGGTCGTGTCGACGACGACGACCAGCCCCTCGTCGTGCGCGACCGCGGTTCCGGGCCGGGGAGTCGCCAGGATCTCGACCTCGTCGGCTGCCAGTGTCACACCCGCCAGCCGCACCGACCCGTCGTCCAGGTACACCGCCTCGTTGGCGCGCGCCGCCGCCATCACGGCCGGGATCTGCGACCCGAGCTTCCGGCCGATGCGCGGAAGCAGCGGCTTCACGCGGCGCTCCACCAGCTCGGACTCGTCGCCGATCAGGTGCACCTCGCGCACGTTGAGCTCGTCGGCGACCAGGCGCAGCAGCGCGTCGCGCTCGGGCAGCTCCCCTCCCGGCACCGCCAGCCAGAGTCGGGCAAGCGGCTGGCGAACCCGCAACCCGGCCTGCGACCGCAGGCCGCGGGCGAGCTCCACGGCGCGCCGGACCGTCGCCATGCCCGCCTCCAGGCGGACGTCCCGGAGCGCGGTCAGCTCGTCGGTCGGCCAGCTCGTCAGGTGCACGCTGTCGGTCCTCGATGCGTCCACAGAGCCGAGCAGGTTCCCGTAGATCGATTCGGACACGAAGGGCAGGATCGGAGCGAGCACGCGCGCGCCGGCGACGAGCGCCGCGTGCAGCGTGGCGAAGGCACGTTGCCGATCCGTCCCGTCGGCCGACCCGCGCATGCGATCCCGCGATCGCCGCAGGTACCACGTCGAGAGGTCGTCGACAAACCCGGCGATCTCGCGCGCCGCGGCAAGCGCGTCGTACTGCTCCAGGTCGTCCCGCACGGCGGTCGAGAGCCCTGCCACCCGCGACAGGATCCAGCGGTCGAGGGCCGGCCATGCTTCGGAGACGGTCGTCGCGGTGGCGATCCCCCGCTCGGGGACCCATCCCGCCAGCCGCGCGTAGGTGACGAAGAACGCGTAGACGTTCCACAGCACGAGCAGCTCGCGCCGGGCTTCGTCGGCGGCGTGCCACCCGAACAGGATGTTGTCCTCCGGGCGCGCGTTGACGAACATCCAGCGCATGACGTCGACGCCCATGCGCTCCGCCGCGTCGTCGAACTCGATCGCGTTTCCCCAGCTCTTGTGCATCGGCCGGCCGTCCTCGCCGAACAGGGTCCCATACCCGAAGATCGTTCGGAAGGGCGCCTCGCGGCGGAGCACGGTGCTCATCGCCAGCAGCGAGTAGAACCAGTTGCGGAACTGGCCGGGGAAGCTCTCCGTGATGAAGTCCGCCGGGAACCACCGTGCCCACGACTCCGGGGCCTCCCGGTAGTGCATCGTCGAGAAGGGAACGATGCCGGCGTCCAGCCAGGGGTTCCCGACGTCGTGGATTCGCTCGACCGGCGCGCCGCACCCGCTGCACGCGATCCTCACCCCGTCGATGTAGGGCCGGTGCGGCGTGTGCCCCGCGAACCGGTCCCATCCGTCGACGGCGCGCTCGCGCAGCTCGCCGACGCCTCCGACCACGCTCACCGTGCCGCACGCCGGGCAGTCGTAGATCGGCAGGGCAAGCCCCCAGTAGCGCTTCTTGCTGATCATCCAGTCGTGCATGTTCAGCAGCCAGTCGAGTTCGCGCTCGTAGCCGAAGCCGGGGATCCAGCGGATCCCGTCGACCACCTCCATGATCTGGTAGCGCAGGCTCGCGTCGACCTGTTCGCGCGTGAGCCTCTCGCGGGGCTGGTCATAGACCGGGCCCATGCTGATGTACCACTCGTCCACCAGCCGGAAGACAAGCGGCGTGCCGCAGCGCCAGCAGTGCGGGTACCGGTGGAGATACGGCTGGACGCGGTAGAAGCGCCCGGTCCTCCGCAGCCGCTCGAGGATCGGCTCCGTCACCTCCCGGACGTCCCGCCCCGACAGGAACCCGAAGCCCTGGACGATCACGCCGTTCTCGTCGAGCGGGGCGATCGTCGGCAGGCCGAGCAGGCGGCCGAGCTGGAAGTCCTCGGCGCCGCAGCCGGGCGCGATGTGGACGATCCCGGTGCCCTCTTCCTCCCCGACCTGGTCCCATGCGACGACGCGGTGCTCGTGCGGTCCACCGTCGGAGGCCGGCACGGCAGCAAAGGCCTGCTGCGCGGCGGGGAGATCGTCGAACGGACCCGCGTATCGCCAGCCGACCAGGTCGGCACCGGCCCGTTCCTCGAGCACTTCGAACGGCCCGTCGAGCGCGTGCCGGAGAGTGCCGCGGCCCAGCCAGTACAGGTGGTCGTCCTGCCGGACCTTCACGTAGCGCAGGTTCGGACCGACCGCGGCGGCGACGTTCGAGGTGAGCGTCCACGGCGTCGTGGTCCACACCAGCAGCGACTCGCCGGGCCGGTCCACCAGGGGAAACCGGACGGTAAGCCCGGGGTCCTCACGTTCCTGGTACCCCTCCGACATCTCGTGCTGGCTGATGCCGGTCCCGCACCGCGCGCACCACGGCATGGTGTCGTGGCCCTTGTACAGCCATCCGCGACGGTGGCACTCCGCGAGGAATCCCCAGATCAGGTCGTTGTTCTCGTTGGAGAAGGTGAAGTAGGAGCCGCCGAGATCGGGCATCCCGAGCCGCCCGACGATCTGCTCGACCGTGTCGGTGACCGGCCCGCGCGGTCCCTCCACCGTGATCACCCGTCCCGGATCGTCGGCCAGCAGGTCGCGCAGGCGGCGCAGCTCATGCGGGTCGTTCCAGTCCATCCACATCCCGAGGCGGATGGACTGCTCGGTCTGCCGGGCGGCGAACGTGAGCACGCGCTGCTTGCACAGGCTCACGAACTCTGCGATGCCGTAGTCCTCGATGTCGCGCTTGCTGGTGAAGCCCAGCTCCCGCTCGACGTTGACTTCGACCCACAGCCCCTGGCAGTCGAACCCGTTCTGCCAGCGCTGGTCCTGGCCGAGCATCGCGTGAAACCGCTGGAACACGTCCTTGTACGTGCGGCCCCAAGCGTGGTGGACACCCATCGGGTTGTTGGCCGTGATCGGGCCGTCGAGGAACGACCAGCGGGGACCGTCGGCGTTCCGGGCGCGCAGGCGCGCGAACGTGCGCCGCTCGCGCCACATCTCGAGGGTGGCGTGCTCCTGCGCAGGAAAGTCCGGATGGGCGGGGACGGGCTGGAAGGGCGACTGCATCTGGCGGCAAGGATACCGAAACGACTTCGGCGCCCGTGCGCCGAACCGGCGCCGACGGCCCGGGCGGGCAGGGCTCGCACCACCGCCCTGCCGCCGACCCGTTCGACCCGGTCGCGGCGCAGCCGCTATGATCCCGCCGTGGTGAACGCCGATCGCCCGGCGGGGCGTCCCTCCCCGTTCGCGGCGGCCTTCCTCAGCCTCATCTTCCCGGGGCTGGGTCATGTCTATGCCAGGCGCTACGTGCGCGCACTGGGTTTCGCGACGCCGCCGATCCTCGGACTCGCGCTGCTCACCGGCATGCTCGCGAGCGCCGCCACACGAGACATGATCAAGGTGAGCGTCTTCAGCCCGTCCGTCCTGGACGGCCTCCTCGCCCTCGACGTGCTCGTGTTCCTGTACCGGCTGGTCGCCGTGGTCGACGCCTATCGCTGCGCCGCGGTCGTGATGACGGAAGGCGGGCGGCTCGGCCGGGCCCGCGTGCCGCTGGCGCCGCTGTCCCTCGCCGGCCTCGTCGGCGTGACGCTCGTGATGAGCATGGCCCACGTCGCCCTGGCCCGGTACGACCGGATCGCGCACGACACGCTCGTGGCCGTGACGACCGACGCCCCGGCGAACCCCACGGTCACGGCCGCCCCCGGCGCCACGCCCGCCCCCACGGTCGCGGGAGCCACGTCCCAGCCGCAGCCGGCGATCGTTCCCTGGGACGGCGGACGCCTCAACGTCCTGCTCGTAGGCGTGGACCAGCGGCCCGCCGACCAGACGTTCAACACGGACACGATGATCGTGGCCAGCATCGACCCCGCGACCGGCCAGGTCTCGATGTTCAGCCTGCCGCGCGACCTCGAGCAGATCCCCCTCCCGCCCTCGTGGCCCGCGGCGTCCTACTACGGCGGCATCTACCCGAACAAGATCAACAGCATCTGGACGACGGCCCAGGGATCGCCGGGGCTGTTCCCCGGCACGGACGCGAATCGAGGCGTGACGGCGCTCAAGGGAACCATCGCCTACCTGCTCGGGATCCAGATCCCCTACTACGTCGAGGTCAACTTCTCAGGCTTCCGGCAGGTCGTGGACACGCTGGGGGGCGTAACCATCGATGTCCAGCTGCCCGTGACCGACTACGACTACCCGACGGACAACGGGCGCGGGGCCGTCAAGCTGTACATCCCGCCGGGAATCCAGCACATGAACGGCGAGCAGGCTCTCGCGTATGCCCGCTCGCGGCACTCGACCTCCGACTTCGATCGGTCGCAGCGACAGCAGCGGGTGATCGCGTCCCTGCGCCAGCAGACCGACGTGCTGAGCTTCCTCGACCCGAACAGGCTGGCCGCGCTCGGCCAAGCCCTGCGCAACGCGATTCACACCGACTTCCCGCAGAACCAGCTGCCGCAGCTGGTGTCGCTGATCGACAAGGCGGACACGACCAGCATCAACTCGTATGTCTTCACGCCGCCCCAGTACGCCGTGCAGTGCCCGCCGGCCGAGTGCGTCGTGCATTACTGGTTGCACCCGAACGTCGCGGCGATGCGGCAGGCGGTCGCCCAGGCATTCGCCACCAACCCCGCCGCGGTGAAGTCGCGCGCGCAGCTCACCGCCGAGAAGGCCCGGGTCCTCGTCGAGAACGGCTCTGGGATCAGCGGGCAGGCCACCGGCGTCGCCGCGTACCTGACATCGCTGGGGCTGTCTGCCACCGTCCCGTCGGCGAACGGCGGTCGGGCCCCCGGCCCGGCTCACACCGGCACGGTGGTGACGTTCTACAACGGCGCCGAGACGCGGATGCCCGAGACGGTCCGCGTGCTGCAGTCGACATTCGGCGTCACGATCCAGACGGCGACCGACCCGACCGTTCCGGCCGATGTCATCGTGATCACGGGGACGACGACACCGCAGTCCGCGGCGCCGAGCGGCTGACGGCGTCCCGGTCGCGCCCCGGCCTAGTAGACCGGCGTCAGCCAGTGCCGGTAGGCCGGCAGGCGTCCCCTGACGGCGTCGAAGTAGGTTTCCGACAGCCGGCGCGTGATCGGCCCGATCTCACCGCCGCCGACGACATGGTGGTCGACCTCGCCGACCGGCGAGACCTGTGCGCCCGTCCCGCACAGAAACAGCTCCTCCGCGACATACAGCTCGGTACGGTCGATGTGGCGCTGCACGACCCGAAGCCCCAGCTCGCGCTCCGCCAGCTCGATGATCCCGGCGCGCGTGATGCCTTCGAGGATGTCGTCCGTGACGGGGGGCGTGACGAGCTCGCCGCGCCGCACCATGAACAGGTTCTCGGCACTGCCTTCCGACACGTGGCCGTCCGTGCTCAGCACGATCGCCTCGTCGCAGCCGACCAGCTGCGCCTCCGTCTTCGCGAACGCCGAGTTCACGTAGGCGCCCACGATCTTCGCCCGCGCCGGCAGCGACTGGTCGCTCACCCGCCGCCAGGAGACCGTGTGCGTGCGGATTGCGTGCGTCGTGTCGATGTAGTCGCCGAACGGGATGGCGAGGATGTAGAAACCCTGGTCGAGGTTGTGCAGGCGCACGCCGATGGCCTGCGTCGACTTGTAGACAGACGGGCGGACGTACGAGTCCTCGCGAAAGCCGTTTCGTCGCAGCAGGTCCACCGTCAGGGCGACGAGGTCTTCGACCGAGCCGGGCGGGTCCATGTACAGGATCCGGCAGGAGTCCGAGATCCGCTCGAAGTGCTCGGCGAGGCGGAGCCCGTACAGCTGGCCCTGATCGGCGTTCCAGTACGCGCGAATCCCCTCGAACACCGCCGTCCCGTACATGAACGCGTGGGTCATGATGTTGACATTGGCGTCGGCCAGGGGGAGGAACTCCCCGTTCAGGTAGCAGACCGGGGCGGGCACGCCGGAGTCCGGCTGCGAGGCCGACGACGAGGTGCGGGAAACGTCTTCGGTCAACATCGCCGGAGTATACCCTGCGGTCGGGCGCTCCGGCCGCTCCGGGAAGGCGGCGGGGTGAGGCTCGTGGGAGCCCGCGGGCCCCCGCCACCGGTCAGATGGCGCCGGCGAGCGAGCCCGCGACCAGTCCGAGATAGGCCGCGTAGAAGCCGCCGCCGACGAGCAGCCCCCGGCCGGTCAGGCGGCCGCGGCGCAGCATCGGCAGGAAGATCGCGGCGGTCGACGCGAAGGCCATCCCGGCCGACGCGAAACCCAGGAGTGACGAGGACGTCACGCTCCACGCATCGGCCGCAAGCAGCAGCGCCACCACCGTCGGTATGCAACTCTGAAAGACCATCGCTCCGGTGATGTTGCCCATCGACAGGGTGTCCTTCCCCTGTCGGATCCAGATCACGCTGTTGAACTTCTCCGGCAGTTCGGTCGCGACGGGTGCCACGACCAGGGCCATGATCGTGGGGTCCACGCCGACGCTCCCGGCGAGCCGTCCGACCGCGTCCACGAAAACGACGGCTCCCACGAGGATGGCCGCCACCGCCGCCGCGACCTGGAACGTGATGAGGCGAAGGCGCGGCGGGCGCTCGCGGCGCCTGGGGTCGAGGCGCCGAAACCGCAGCGGGCGGAGCCCCTCTCCCGCATCGCCGGCTCGCTCCTCGCCGAGGTGCGCCCGGACGTAGAACGCGTACAGCCCCAGCAGCACCGCCGCCACCAGCACCTTGCCGCCGGCCAGGGAGGCGGGCAGGAACGCCGCGCCGATGGCGAGCGCGTACGCCACGGCAAAATGCCGGATGTCCCGACCGATGACGAGTGGATCCACCACGAGCCGGTCGTCCCGGCCCGGTCGGCGCGCTCGGACCAGGACTGCGATGCCGGTGACCAGCATGGCGAGCGTCGCCAGCATGAACGGCGCACCGAGGATCGCACCGATCCCGATCCCCGCCTCCTCGGTGTCCCCGGTGCGCGCTCCCAGCACGATCGCCACCAGCGGGATCATGGTCTCGGGCATGGCCGTGCCGACAGCGGCGAGCACGCTCCCGACCGCGCCCTCGGCGAGGTCGAGCCGGTGCCCCATCCACTCGACGCCGTTCGTGAAGATCTCCGCCCCGACGAGGATGATCACCAGGGCCGCGACGAGCAGCAGCACGTCCATGACGGCTACCCGGCGGCTGGCGGGCGCCATGCCCGCGTGCAGCCGGCGGAAGTCAGCCAGGCCCGCGTGCACCCGACGGACGTCATCGCGAGGGCACCGTCCGGGGTCGCGCCGGTGGGCGCGCCGCGGCGCCGTTCACAGGACGAGCGCGTTGTCAGCGGGGCCGACCGCCTCGCTCATCGGTCCCGTCAGGGACGAAGGTGCTGGGGGGCGTACGGCAGGAGGGCGACGTGGCGGGCGCGCTTCAGCGCAACCGACAGCTGACGCTGGTGCTCGGCGCACGTCCCGGTCTTGCGGCGCGGTTCGATCTTGGCCCGCTCCGACAGGTACCGGCGCAGCCGGTTCACTTCCTTGTAGTCGATCTGCTGTGCCTTGTCCGCGCAGAACGCGCAGACCTTGCGGCGCCGGCGATCGCGGTAGTAGTCGTCGCGCTTCTTCGACCGGATGGGCGGCACTGTTGGAGTCCTCTCGCTTCAGTTGCGTTCGGCGGCCGTCAACCGGGACGGCAGCCCCACGTCAGAATGGGAGATCGTCGAGATCGGTGTATGTCTCGCCGCCGGCGTCCGGGCCGGCCGGAGCGGGCTCCCGCCGGCCGGCGGCGCGCGGGCCGGCCGGCTCGGCTCCCTCGGCCTCGTCCCGCGGTCGCGGGTCGAGCGCGGTGACGGTCTGCGCGACCAGCTCTGTGGTGCTCCGCTTCTGGCCCTCGCGGTCCTCCCACTGGCGCGTCTGAAGCCGTCCCTCGACGTAGACCTTGCGGCCCTTGCGCAGGTATTCGGCGGTGCGCTCCGCCAGCGGCCCCCAAGCCACCACGCGGAACCACTCGGTCTCCTCCTGCCATTCGCCGTTGGTCCCCTTGAAGTTGCGGTTCACCGCCACCGTGAATTGCGTCACGGCCTGGCCGTTCGGCGTGTACCGCATCTCGGGGTCGCGGCCGAGGTTGCCGATGATCATGCACTTGTTGAGCGACATCGCGGCTCTCCCGCTCTTCGACGCAGTGCGCTAGTCGATCGCGGCCGGTGCGGCCTCGCTCTCCGACTCGTCGATGAACTCGCCCAGCGGCTCCTCCTCCTCGTCCAGTGGCACCGTCTCGGGTTCCATCTCCGCCTCCGGCCGGCGAGCCGCCGGCCGTTCGACGCGGGTGACCAGGTGGCGCAGCAGCTCCTCGGTGATGCGGAGGCCCTGCTCGATCTCGTCGACGGCGGGCGACGGCGCGTCGAACAGGACGATGTAGTAGGAACCTTCTCGGAACTGGCCGATCGGGTAGGCCAGCCGGCGACGGCCCCACGGGCTGACCTTGACGAGCTGACCCTCAGCAGCGCTGATCGAGCGGGTGATGCGGTCCAGGGTGGCCTGGACGCGGTCCTCGGCCAGGTCCGGTCGGAGGACGAGCATGAGTTCGTAGCGGCGCATGCGCCAGGTTCTCCTTCCTGTGGGGATCGCCCCGCTCGAGATCGCTGACCATGCAGACACGATCGCCCGGCGGAGCCGAAAGGACCGATGGAGTATAGCACCGGCCCCGCTGCTAGACTGTCGGCGCCTGACCCAGATTCAAACGCGGAGGGGACTGTGCCCGCCAGCTCGATCCTGCTGCTCGCCACCGATCCGGGCGAGGCCGACCGGATCGGGGAGAGCCTGCGCGCCGCGGGTCACACCGTGGAGGTGGCCACCGACGGTGCGGACCTGGTCGCCCGCGCCGCCGGGTGCGGGGCGCTGCTGATCGACCTTCCCGGCGATGGGACGGCCGCTGCCGACCTGATGCACGAGCTGCGGGCGAACCCCCAGGCCGCCCCGCTGCCGGTCCTCTGCTTCGCCCAGACGCCGGATGTCGACGAACGCGTTCGCCTGCTCGAGGCGGGCGCCGACGACGTCATCGCCCGGCCCTACGATGCAAGAGAGCTGGCCGCGCGAGTGGACGCGCTGACGCTGAGGTTTCATCTCTCGGGCGGCGGCGTTCCCGTGCGGCAGGAACCGGCGGTCGAAACGCGGCGCAACCAGGTCATCGCGGTCTTCGGTGCCAAGGGCGGCGTCGGCGCCACGACGATCGCGGTGAACGTGGCCATCGAGCTCGCGGAGCGCCGGCCGGGCCAGGTCTCGCTGATCGATCTCGCCCTCCCCCTCGGCCAGGTGCCGACGCACCTCGACCTCAGGCCTCGCCACCAGTTTGCCGACCTGTTCTCGCTCCCCGAGGAGAGCAGCGCGAGGAGCGCCGCCGACCCCTATGGCAGCCTCGACGTCTACTGCGCGCCGGACGATCTCCAGGTCGCCGACAGGGTCACGGCCGGCGAGATCGCGGGTGTGCTGGACACGCTCCGCCAGGCATACCTGTTCGTGGTTGTCGACGCCGGCGCCTCCCTCGATGCGCGGACGCTCGCGTTGCTCGAGACGGCCGACCGGATCGTGCTGGTCACCACCCCCGAGATCCCGTCGCTCCGCGCGCTCGTGGCCGTGGAGCAGGTGCTGGGAGAACGGGGGCTCGGTGAGCGCACACTCCACGTGATCAACCACCTGTTCGCCCATGAGCCCCTGAAGCGCTCCGATATCGAGGAGACGCTTGGTACGTCGGTGGACCTCGAGTTGCCGCTGCACGACCTCCTGTTTGCCAGGGCCGTGAACGAAGGAGTACCCGTGGTGCGGTCGGCGCCGCGTTCGGAGCCGGCGGAGCGCCTGGGACGGCTGGCGTCGATCCTGGCGGGGACCGCTGAACCGGGCGAGGAAGCCAGCGCACCACGACGACGCTTCCGCCTGCTGGGCAGGGGCGCCTGACCCCGG